>Ga0105045_10000687_pt1 | contig 25655 bp, 16 predicted proteins | sample MAT02_FD_78089 | JGI IMG/M metagenome (GOLD analysis project Ga0105045, IMG submission 78089) | Freshwater microbial communities from Lake Fryxell liftoff mats and glacier meltwater in Antarctica - MAT-02 (megahit assembly) | ecosystem: Environmental > Aquatic > Freshwater > Ice > Liftoff... | reverse complement strand
CTTGCGCGCTGCGCTGGAGCAGCTGATTGACGACAACCCCGACGTGCGACCCGAAAAGCTGGTCAGCGCGCACGTGATGGGCAAGGATGGGGCGCCCAACGTCGAGGGCGTGCGCGGGCATCCGGCCTTTCTGGAGCTGGCACGCGATCCCGATATCCTGGACCTTGTCGAACAGGTGATCGGGCCGGACATCATCCTGTGGGGTTGCCATGTGTTCTGCAAGCCGGCCGGCGACGGATTGGAGACACCCTGGCATCAGGACGGTCACTACTGGCCGATTCGACCGCTGGCCAACTGCACGGTCTGGGTCGCGATCGATCCCTCGACGCGCGACAACGGCTGCCTGCGGGTGATTCCGGGATCGCACCGCCCGGGCCAGTGCCATCCGCACCTGGTGGAGGAGCGGCAGGATCTGGTGCTGCAGGCGCGCACGGATGCGGCGAGCTTCGACGAGGCGTCCGCGGTCGATATCGAACTGCAGCCCGGCCAGATGTCGATGCACGACGTTTTCATGATCCACGGCGCGCGGGTCAACCATTCGGCGCAGCGCCGTACCGGCGTCGCACTGCGTTACATGCCGGGCACCTCGGTATTCGAGCGCGACCTCAATCCGGTCGAAGGCAAGTCCGGTGTGCCGGTGGCGTTTGCCCGCCGTCCTTTGTGGCAGTTGCGCGGACAGGACAGGACCGGCCGCAACGACTTGCGCGTCGGGCACTGAATTCGGGCCGCCCGGATCAGGGCTGCATTGCGCCTGATGACAGGATCCGGTTGCCAGGCGTGCCGTCCACGACGGCGCGCACCATGGCGGCTGCAACGCGGGTGGCGGCGATGGCGCGGTAATCGGCCGGTATCAGCGGCGCGAACAGCGCCAGGCCGAATTGCATGAGCCGCTCGCCCAGCCGTGCCGGTTGCGCCAGCGCAGCCCGGTCACCCACGAGTAGGGAGGGCCTGGCGATCACCAGCGTCGGATAACCCAACTGCCGCAGGTCGTCTTCGGTTTCGCCCTTGATCCGGTTGTAGAAGATGCGCGCATGCGCGTCGGCCCCCATCGCGCTGACGACGGCCAGCCGCGTGGCGCCCGCGGCGCGCGCCTGGCGCGCCACTGCCAGCACGGCGTCATGGTCGATGGCGCGGAATGCCTCCTGGCTGCCGGCGACCTTGATCGTCGTACCCAGCGCGATGAATACATCGTCCACCGGCGGCAACACAGGCAGGCGGGAGAAATTCACTGGATGAAAATGGACACGGGCAGCCAGTGCTTCGGGCGCGCTGCGCCCCACGACATGGATCGCGCGCCAATGTTTATCGGCCGAAAGAGCCGCCAGAACCTCCCGGCCCACGAGACCGGTTGCCCCCGCCACCAGAGCCACCCGACCCACCTGAACGTCCGCCGCCGCCGCCACCATAAGAACCTCCGCCGCGGTTGCCACCGCCATAACCGCCGCCACCGCGGCGTTGCCCGCCGCGCTCGACCATCAGGTCTACGTTGGTGCGCATCGGATCGGGTTCGCGCGGCGCGCCAGTGCGTGGAGCCGGATTGCCGGCGCCGCGCATCGGATCGGGCTGCCGATCGACCGGTGCGCGTCCCTGGCCATGGCCGCCCGACGGACCGCTGCGGCGTCCCTGGCCATTGCCGGCTGGATTGCCGCCACCACCCTGGGCCGGACGCCCTGCGTTGGAGGAGCCGTTGGCGCGCCCACCCGAGCGCGCACCATGGCCGCTGCGGTCCGCATTGCCGCCGTTACCGCCGCTACCACCGTTACCGCCCTTGTTCTCGCGCACGCGTTGCAACATCTCGGTGCGCGCCGCCTTAGCGGCGGCCATCATCACGTCGCGGCTGGGCGGCTTGCCAGCGCCGCCCCAGATGGTCTGGCGCCCCATGGCGATGGGCTCGGCCTTCTCGCCGGGTTCGGGTCCGAATCCGTCGATCACCTGGACAGCGATGTCCTGCTTGGTGAACCGCGCGATGTCCTGCATGAAGCCTTCCTCGTCCAGGCACACCAGGCTCACCGCAGCACCGTCGGCACCCGCGCGGCCGGTGCGTCCGATGCGGTGCACATAGTCTTCGCTGATATTGGGGATGTCGTAGTTGACGACATGCGGCAGTTCGTCGATGTCGATGCCGCGGGCGGCGATGTCGGTGGCCACCAGTGCGCGGATATCGCCGCTCTTGAAGCCGCCCAGCGCCTGCGTACGGGCAGCCTGGCTCTTGTTGCCGTGCAGCGCCATCGCATGGATGCCGTTCTTGGTCAGAAATTCGGCCACGTTGTTGGCACCGAACTTGGTGCGGGTGAAAACTAGAACCTGGCTCCAGTTGTGCTCATTGATGATGTGTGCCAGCAAGGCTTTCTTCTTGCCGCGGCCCACCGGGTGAATGGTCTGTATGATGCGCTGCACCGTGGTGTTGCGCGGCGTGACCTGTACGCTTTGCGGATTTTTCAAGAGCGTGGCCGCCAGATCACGGATCTCGTCACTGAAGGTGGCCGAGAACAGCAGGCTCTGCTTGTCGCGCGGCAGCACCGCCAGCACCTTCTTCACGTCGTGTATGAAGCCCATGTCGAGCATGCGATCGGCCTCGTCGAGCACCAGAATCTGCACCTGCCCCAGGTCGAGCACGCCTTGTTGCAACAGGTCGAGCAGGCGACCCGGCGTGGCCACCAGGATATCGATGCCAGATTTGACGCGGCTGATCTGCGGGTTCATGCCCACGCCACCAAAGATGACGGTCGATGACAGCTGCAGGAACTTGCCGTAGGTCTTGACCGACTCCTCCACCTGGGCGGCGAGTTCGCGGGTCGGGGTCAATACCAGTGCACGGATACCGGTGCCGCCGAACTTGTTCTGGGCACTGCGCGCCATGCTCAGCTTGTGCAGCATCGGCAACACGAAAGCGGCGGTCTTGCCGGTGCCGGTCTGGGCTCCGCCAAGCAGGTCATGCCCTTCGAGCACCACGGGAATGGCCTGAGCCTGGATGGCCGTAGGCGTTTCATAGCCTTGCTCCCGCACGGCCTTCACAATGGCCGGAGCCAGTTTCAAATCTTCAAAGTTCATTTTGAGGCACCCATCCTGGGCGCTTGGCATGTCAGCCCGTGCCGGCAGGGTATGCCGGTCCAGTCAAAGGCAGATCGAGTAAAAAATCGGGACGCGGGCCATGGGCGCGGTCCCCAGCAATCGCTGGTATGGCAGGCAGCTGGAGGCCTGCAACAGGTGGGATTGTCGCACGGATGGGCTGGCGCAACTGCGATGCTTCCCCTCCGTCCCTTGCCATGTGCGACCATACACGGTGAGAATGGCAGACGACACGATGAGCTGAGGGCACACCATGAGCAAATACCGGTTGAGGCGAATTGGCGTGGCCAGCAATGCCTCGCCCATGCGCCCGACCTTGTCCGACTGCCTGGAACTGGTGCTGGACCAGGCTAACGGATTGGCGGACGATGTGCTGGACGCACTCCAGCGGCTGACGGCAGAGCCCGGCAGCGCTTTGCTGCTGGAGGCACCGAGCGACGCGGCGAGACACGCTATCGAGGAGTTGCTGGCCGACGGCGGTGCGGTGCGCGCGACCATGGATGCTGAATTGCGGCGGCTGGTTTTTCACAGCAGCGGCAAGGACCTGGCCTACAACCAGTCGGTTGGGTTCGAAGACCTGCGCTTTTTTGACATTCGCCAGATGGAGGCGCATATCGAGTTGGCCTTGGCGCGTCAGGAGGTCATCCGGGCTACCGACGATATCCTGCCCACTTTCGACGCGCTGGTGAGCGCATTGCTGGGTTGGAGCACCGTACAGGCGTCGCTCAACCCGCTCAAGCCCGACACCTTCGTGCGCGCACTGAACGAGACGCTGACGGCATGGGTGCCGCAGGAAGTCGTTCGCATGGACTTGCTGCGACCCAGTGCGATCGCCATGGGCGTGGGGCTGTGCCAGCTGTACCGTGAAGCCTGCGAATGGATGCGTTCGCAAGGCGTGCGACCGGTCGATCCGGCGTCAAGCCATTCCGGTGACGCGGCCGCGGCCCGCGCCCGCAAGACCCAAACCGAGGTCGAGCGCACGATGCAGACGCTGGAAAAACTGCGGCGATTGCTCGGCGCAGAGCCGCATGCGTCGCTCAAACTCGGAGCAACGCATGACTTCAGCCATACCGTGCCGGGTGCGCTGGTGGCGCTGCAGGACCTCAAGATGGTGGAGCCGATGATGCAGCGACTGGCCGAACGCTCGGTGCGTCAACTTGCCATGGGAAAGCCGGCGTCCGGCGCTGGCGTGGTGGCCATTGGCCAGTTTCGCTCCCGTGACCAGAACCAGCACATCGGCCTCATGCTGGGCGAAGAGGTGGTCGGATTGATGATCGACCAGCTGGCCAACGATGAACGGTTGCTGGCACCGGTGCGGATGCAGCTGCGTGCGCTGGAGCCGGCGCTGTTGCATCTGGCGCGGTCCGACCCCCGGTTCTTTATCGACCAACGCCATGCGGCGCGCCAGCTACTCGATCGTGTGGTGCAGCGCAGTCTGGCCTATCAGGCCGAGGACGATGAGGCGATCGCCGATTTTGCGGCCTGCGTCTCGGATGCGGTCAATGACTTGTCGGGCAGCGTCGGCGACGCCACCGCCTACGCCCAAACCCTGAAAAATCTGGAGCGCGCCTGGGACTTCCGTGACGCTGCGCGCCAGGAACGTCGCGCGCAGGAGCGTTTGGCGCAGGAGCATGCGCAGCAGCGGCTGGTGCTGGCTCAGCGCTTCTCCGACGCGATGATGGATCGCTTTCGCTCCATCCAACTGCCAGAACTGGTGACCAGCTTCCTGCGGGGCCCCTGGTCGCAGGTGCTGGCAGAGACGCATCGGGTTCACCAGGGTGGTCGGCAGGACGATCCGCGCGGTTACCTGGCCTTGGTGGACGATCTGGTTTGGAGCGTGCAGTTGCCGCTGGTGCGGCAGGACTACCCGCGCCTGGTTCGCATGATTCCGCGGCTGCTGGCCCGGCTCCACGAAGGACTGCTGTCGATCCGCTATCCGCAGGAGCCGATCCTGCTGTTTCTCGATGACCTCAGCGCGCTGCACGACAAGGTGCTGGAGGACCATCGGCGGGCCCTCGCCAGCGTGCGCTCGTCCGACTTGGCGTCCCAGGCCCGCACGGCGCGTGCGGACGATGCGCCCAACCCAGGGTTACCCCATGAACAGGAGGTGGGCGCACGGGTCGAGCTGATGCTGGGCGGCGAATGGGTGCAGACCACGCTCACCTGGATCGGGCGCAATCGCAACTTGTTCATGTTTGTGGCGGACTCCGGGCTCTCACACGCCATGTCGCGTCGGACCATGGACCGGCTGCAGACGCAAGGGCGCGTCCGGGTGCTGGTACCGGCCTTCGATCTGCTGATCGAGTCGGGCGTGGCACCGCTGGCCGCCGACAAGGCACCCGACGAGACCGCGCCATAGCCTTGTCGGCGCGTTCCGGTGGCGGCATCGGCGTGCCGATTGCTACGGGCGCGTCACCCTTTCGGTTGCCGGGCCTCCCGCAGCGTCGATAATGGATAGTTCTGGCGGCGCTGTCGTGCCGCTGTTTGGCTTATGCCTCCGTACAGCAAGGGACCCGATTCGATCATGGCGCAATATGTATTCACGATGAACCGCGTTGGCAAGATAGTGCCACCCAAGCGCCACATTCTCAAAGACATTTCGCTGAGCTTCTTCCCGGGTGCCAAGATCGGCGTGCTAGGCACCAACGGTTCGGGCAAGTCGACCTTGCTCAGGATCATGGCCGGACTGGACAAGGAAATCGAGGGCGAGGCCCAACCCATGGCAGGCTTGAACATCGGCTACCTGCCCCAGGAGCCGCAGCTCGACCCTACCCAGACCGTGCGCGAGTCGGTCGAAAGCGGCATGGAGGCGGTGTTCAACGCCAAGGCCCGGCTGGACGAAATTTACGCTGCGTATGGCGAGGAAGACGCCGATTTCGATAAGCTGGCCACCGAGCAGGCCGAGATGGAAGCCATCATCGGTGCCGCCGGCTCCGACTCCGAGCATCAGCTCGAGATCGCCGCCGACGCCCTGCGCCTGCCACCGTGGGACGCCACGATCGACGTGCTGTCTGGTGGTGAGAAGCGCCGCGTGGCCCTGTGCCGTCTGCTGCTGTCCAAACCCGACATGCTGCTGCTTGACGAACCCACCAACCACCTGGACGCCGAATCGGTCGATTGGCTTGAGCAATTCCTGCAGCGTTACCCTGGCACGGTGGTTGCGATCACCCACGACCGTTACTTTCTGGACAACGCCGCCGAATGGATTCTGGAGCTCGATCGTGGCTCAGGCATTCCGTACAAGGGCAACTACAGCTCCTGGATGGAACAAAAGCAGGAGCGCCTGGTCCAGGAGCAAAAGGGCGAGGAGTCGCGCGCCAAGGCCTTGAAGAAAGAGCTGGAATGGTCGCGCCAGAACCCGAAAGCGCGCCAGGCCAAGAGCAAGGCCCGCTTGGCCCGGTTCGAGGAACTGTCTGATTTCGAATACCAGAAACGCAACGAAACCAACGAGATTTTCATTCCGGTGGCCGATCGCCTGGGCAACGAGGTGATCGAATTCGTCAATGTCAGCAAGTCGTTTGGCGACCGCTTGCTGATCGACAACCTGAGCTTCAAAGTGCCGGCCGGTGCCATCGTCGGCATCATCGGTCCGAACGGGGCCGGCAAGTCGACCTTGTTTCGCATGATCGCCGGCAAGCAGCAACCCGACAGCGGCGAGGTCAAGGTCGGCGCGACCGTCAAGATGGCTTTCGTCGACCAGAGTCGTGATGAACTGTCGAATGACAAAACCGTCTGGGAAGATGTGTCGGGCGGCCTGGACATCCTGAATGTCGGCAAGTTCCAGATGGCCAGCCGGGCCTATTGTGGGCGTTTCAACTTCAACGGCGGCGACCAGCAGAAGAAGGTCGGCATGTTGTCCGGCGGCGAACGCGGCCGCTTGCACCTGGCCAAGACCTTGATCGCAGGCGGAAACGTGTTGATGCTCGACGAGCCGTCGAACGATCTGGACGTGGAAACCCTGCGCGCACTGGAAGACGCCTTGCTGGAATTTGCCGGCTCGATCATGGTAATCAGTCACGACCGCTGGTTCCTGGACCGCATCGCAACCCATATTCTGGCCTGCGAGGGGGATAGCCAGTGGACCTTCTTTAACGGAAACTACCAGGAATATGAAGCGGACAAGAAGCGTCGGCTGGGCGAAGATGGTGCCAAGCCTAAACGCATGCGTTTCAAGGCCCTGAAATAGCTTCCCCGTCGCGGGCGCACGCCCGCTGGAGGAATCATCGATGCAGGTGACAGAACCGGAAGACGCGCAAGGCCCTGCGGTATTGGTTCGGGCAACCATTGCGCTTGCCGTGCGTGGCGCGCCCGACCTGATGGGTCGGCTGGTGGCCCATACCCGGGCCACCCTGCGCGATCTGGAGACTCGCGCCTACGACGAGCGCGAACGCAATCGCCTGACCGCATCGCGGCGTCAGCTCAACCAGTGCGAGGCCGACTTGCTTGCGCGTTTCACCGACGAGCTCAAGGCAGCGTTCGACCGCACTGCCGCACGTGACCAGGTCGCAATCGGCGAGGTCGGCGACCCGCATTTCGACCAGATCGGCGGCATGAATGCGGCGCAGGTCCAGGAGCGCGTAGAAAACGCCCGGGTGCGCCATGCGGTGCAGATCGCTGCCGGCCATGCCCTGATGGAGCTCAATGGGCTGATGTGCCGTCTGCTTGGCCTCGAGCAGGCCCAGCTCGAACGCAATCCGCTGCGCCCTGCGGTCTATGTTGACGCAGTGGCCACGGCCCTGGGCCAGTTGCCGGTACCTGCGGCGGTGCGCCAGGGCTGGTTATCGCTCATGTCGGGGGCTCTTGGCCAGGAGTTGGACATTTACTACCGCCAGTTGTGCGAAGACCTGCGCATGCAAGGGGTCGGTGCGATCCAGGCCGTCAACCCTGAGTCGGCGGCTGCTATCCCGTCGGCATCGGAAGGGTCGACGCTGACGTTGGAGCGGCTGCGCGTGTTGCTGGGTCGCACGTCGGCGCGACGCGCGCTGGTCGAATCCGAGCTGTACCATGCGGCGTCCGAGCCGGCACCGCTCGAGGCTGGCGACACCGTGGCCGACGCCGGACCGAGCGCGTTCCAGGCCACGGTTCCGGCTGCGTTCGAGGCGGTGCGCGAGATGCGCCAGCTCGACCGGATGGCGCAGCGACTGGACGGGCGTCAGGCAGCGCTCGGGCCTGAGAAGGACCATCCAGTGCGCGGGCTGCTGCGCGCCCAGGCGCATGGACTGGACCAGACCCTGGCGCTGGAGGTGGTAGCCCTGATGGTGGACAACATTCGCCATGACCCGCGGCTGCTGGCACCGGTACGCGATCTGGTGGCGCAGTTGGAGCCAGCCTTGCTTCAACTGGCGCTGGTCGATCCGCAGTTTTTCAGCCACAAAGAACACCCTGCGCGCAAGCTGCTGCATGAGATCACGCACCGCAGCATTGCGTTCGAGTCGCCTGAGTCGCGGGGCTTCAGCGGCTTCATCGATCCGCTGCACGAGGCGGTCGCGCCACTGGCGCAAAGCGCCATTGCGGGCGCGGAGCCGTTCGACGATGTGCTGGCCCGCCTGATGGGCATCTGGGACGCGCCCGGGGCAGGCGAGCAGCGCAAGATCGCTCTGGCCGTCCACGCGCTGCGGCAGGCCGAACAGCGCGCCGCGCTGGCCGCCACCATGGTGCGCGAGGTGCTGCAGCGACCCGATGCGGTGCTGGTACCCTCGGTCGTGCTCGATTTTCTGTGTGGCCCCTGGGCTCAGGTGGTTGCGCATGCGCGCATGACCGATCGCACCGGTGCCGATGACCCTGGCCACTATGGCGGACTGATCGATACCTTGCTGTGGAGTGCGCAGCCCGCACTGGCAGGCCAGGACCTGCCGACGTTGCGCCAGCGAATGCCCGAATTGCGCCAGCGCCTGCAGCAGGGGCTGGCATCGATTGACTTTCCTCCTGCTCAGGCACGAGACTTCTTTGAACAACTCGAACAGTTGGATCGCCAGGCGCAGGACGGCGGTGCGGTTGCCGCTGCGCAAGGCGAATCACAAGGACAGGGCGCGCCTGCGCCTGCCAGCGTGGCGCGATGGAACGACACCGACGACGGCACCTGGCTGGCACCGCAGGAGGCGCGCGACTCTGGCTTCATCGACATGCCGGGCGAGAGCGCGCACGCGCATGAAGCAGGCGCTGCAATGGGAGGCGCTTTGGTGGCGGGCGTCTGGGTGGCCTTTATGGTCGAGGGCAGCTGGACAAGAACCCGGCTCGCCTGGACCAGTGCCAACGCTAGCCTATTGCTGTTCGCCGACGCACTCGGGTTCGTCCAGTCCATGTCGCGCCGATCCTGCGAGCAGTTATTTGCGAACGGCCACCTGCGCATCATCTCCAGCGATCCGGTCGAAGACGCGCTGGACGCCGTCGCGCGCACCGCACTGCGCAATAGTGTCGATGTGAAAATCTGAAACCTTGTGTGCCAGACCAAGAAATTGCGCAGCAATTTTTGCTCTGGCACCAACACTTCGTAGCTGTCCGGCTGTCCGGCTGTCCGGCTGTCCGGTTGTCCGGCTGTCCGGTTGTCCGGTTGTCCGGTTGTCCGGCTGTCCGGTTGTCCACCTTGGGTGCCAGACCAAGAAACAAGCGAAGCAATTTTTGCTCTGGCACCAACACTTCGTAGCTGTCATCAGTTGGACGCCTGGCGTTTACAGCAGCATCTGCACCATCAGGGGTTCGGGTCCAGCCACCCGTACGCCAGCACCAGCAGGCCGATCGACAACAGGATCAACGGCCCGCCCGATAAGATCAGTTCGCGCAACGACGCCAGCGTGTAGCGCAGCGTGCGGGGCATGGTCGGTTCAGCGGGTAGCCGGTACGCGGTCGCCGAACAGGTCGCGGTGGGCCGGCCAGTGCGCAGCACCGATGGTGACGCCGTGCGCGGCCAATGCCGCGCGCACCGTGGCGCGGGCGGTGACCTCGGCCGCCAGCGTGGCCAGCACCATCATCTGGGCCGGTTTGCCGGACAGTCCGGTGCCCATCGCGAACACCGTGTCGCCGTCGGACATGGTGTGCACCGGGTTGATGGCGCGCGCCAATCCATCGTGTCCCACCTGTGCCAACCGGTGCGCCTGCGCCTTGTTCAGCACCGCGTCGGTGGCGATCACGGCCAGCGTGGTGTTGGTGCCGGCCAGCAGGGGCTGTGGTGTCTCTCCCGCGAGAATGGCTCGGCGTATGTCGAGCAAGGCGCGGCCACCTACGGTGCGAGCGCCCGCCAGCACCCGGCCGCTATCAGGGTCCACGACGTCGCCCAGTGCGTTGCAGGCCACCAGCGCACCGACGGTCACGCCATTGACCGTGACTGCAGCGCTGCCGATGCCGCCTTTCATCGCCCGGTCAATGCCGAACAATTTGCCGACCAGCGCGCCGGCACCGGCACCGACATTGCCTTGCGCCGGCGGCATCCGGCTGGCCCCTGCGCAGGCCTGGTAACCGGCGTTGGCATCGGGGCGGATGCGCGCATCGCCAACCGGCAGATCGAACAGCACGGCGGCCGGCACGATCGGAACCAGTCCGTAATGCACCGCAAGACCGATGCCGTGCTCCTCCAGCCAACGCATCACGCCACCGGCGGCGTCCAGGCCCCAGGCGCTACCACCGGCCAGCAAGATGGCATGCACCTGGTCGACCAGGTTGGACGGGTGCAGCAGATCGGTCTCGCGGGTTCCTGGCGCGGCACCTCGTACATCAACACCGGCCACCGCGCCCTGGCGCGCGATCAGCACGGTGCAGCCGGTCGGACGGCGCGGGTCGGTGAAATGGCCTACTTCGATGCCGGCCACGTCGGTGATGGCATCGGTGTCGGCCGGCGCGGGGCGCAGCAGCAGCGCGGGTCCCAATGCGGGTGGGGTGTCTGGCAGGGTCGGGTGCATCGTGGATTTGATTATCCACACCGTGTCCAAGCCCGCCCCCGCGATCGGCTGGTGCGTCCGACCGGCGGCCAACTTAGCTGCGGTCCTGCCCGAGTTCATCCAGGATCGGGCAATCGGGCCGTTGGTCGCCATGGCAACATTCCACCAGATGCTGCAAGGTGCGGCGCATCGCCGTCAGTTCGGCGATGCGCTGGTCCAGGTCGGCCACATGCACGGCGGCGATAAGCTTGACGCGGCTGCTCGGGCGACGCTTGTTCTGCCAGAGTTTGAGCAGCTCGGCGATCTCCGGCATGCTGAACCCCAGGTCCCGGGCGCGTTTGATGAAGCGCAGCGTATGCACCTGTTGCTCGGTGTACTGCCGGTAACCCGCATCGGTGCGATGCACCGTGGGCAGCAGCCCCAGCGATTCGTAGTGACGCACCATCTTGGCCGATACCTGCGCGCGCTGGGCGGCCTGCCCGATGTTCAGACTGGCCAATGGGGCAGTCGCGGGCGTCAGTGGGGTAGCCTGCGCGCCCGGCACTGCGGCAGTCGCCTTGGGAATAGACCGGCGGCTCATCGTGCCGACCCCTTCCAGTGACGCAACAGCAGTGCATTGCCGACCACGCTCACGCTGCTCAGCGCCATCGCCGCGCCCGCCACCACCGGATTGAGCAGGCCGAAGGCCGCCAGTGGAATGCCCACCGCGTTGTAGAAAAAGGCCCAGAACAGGTTCTGGCGGATCTTGGCGTAGGTCTTGCGCGAGACGTCGATCGCGTCGGCCACCAGGGCGGGGTCGCCGCGCATCAGGGTGATGCCCGCCGCGTGCATGGCCACGTCGGTGCCGGTGGACATGGCAATGCCGACATCGGCGGCTGCCAGCGCCGGCGCATCGTTGATGCCGTCGCCGACCATTGCCACGGTGGCACCGCCTTCCTTGAGTTCGGCCACGATGCGGGCCTTGTCCTGCGGCAAGACCTCGTGCCGGATGTCGTCCAGGCCCAGTTCGCGGCCGACCCTCTCGGCGCTGCCCTGGTTGTCGCCGGTCACCAGCACGCAGCGTATGCCCTGCCGGTGCAGCAGATCGATCGCGCGCCGGGCACTGTCCTTGATCGTGTCGCCGAATGCCAGCAGGCCCAGCAGCAGGGGGGCGGCGGTCACATCGGCGAGCCAGGACACGGTGCGACCTTCGGCCTGCAGTGCGCTTGCGCGCGCAGCCAGCGGGCCGGTGTCCACGCCGAGTTCGTCCATCAGTCGGCTGCTGCCCAGGCGCAGGTCGTGTTCGTCCACCACGGCGGCTACGCCGCGCCCTGGCAGCGCGCGGACCTGCGTGGCGGGCAGCGGGGTGACACCTGCCGCGTGTGCAGCGTCGCGCACCGCCCGTGCCAGTGGGTGTTCGCTGCCGGCCTGTATCGATGCGGCAGCTATCAGCAGCGCGCGGGCGTCACCATCGGCAGGCTCGAACGCGACCAGCTGCGGCTTACCTTCTGTCAAGGTGCCGGTCTTGTCGAATCCGACCACGCTGACCTTGTGCGCTAGTTCCAGCGCCTGTGCGTCCTTGATCAGAATGCCGCTACGCGCGGCGACCCCGGTGCCGGCCATGATGGCGGTTGGCGTGGCCAGCCCCAGCGCGCATGGGCAGGCAATCACCAGCACCGCCACCGCGTTCAGGATGGCATTTTCCCAGTTGCCACTGCCCAGGCCCCAGGCCAGCAGCGTCACCAGCGCGATGACGATCACCACTGGTACGAACACAGCGCTGACCTGGTCGACCAGGCGCTGGATCGGTGCCTTGTGCGCCTGCGCCGACTCGACCATGCGCACGATACGGGCCAGGGTCGATTCGGCACCGACAGCGCTGGTGCGCAGCGTCAGCCGACCTTCGGCATTGACCGAGCCGCCGGTGACCCGGTCGCCAGGGTGTTTGTCGACCGGCAGGCTCTCGCCGGTGACCAGCGACTCGTCGACCTGGCTTGCGCCATCGACGACCTCGCCATCGACAGGAATGCGTTCGCCCGGTCGTACCACGACCCGGTCGCCTACTCGCACCCGGGCGATCGGCAACTCCTGTTCCTCGCCATTGCGCAACACCCGCGCGGTCTCGGGGCGCAGGGCCTGCAGCGCGCGGATCGCCGCCGTGGTCTGGCGCTTGGCGCGACCCTCCAGCCATTTGCCGAGCATGACCAGTGTGATCACCGCCGCCGATGCCTCGAAATACAGGTGGGGTTGGCCGTGCCCGGTGTGCTGCAACAGCAGGTACACGCTCAGGCCATATCCAGCCGAGGTGCCCAACGCGACCAGCAGGTCCATGTTGCCCGAACCGGCGCGCAGCGCTGCCCAGCCGGCGCGGTAAAAACGCGCGCCGAGCCAGAACTGGACCGGCGTGGCCAGCAGCAGCTGGATCCAGCCGGGCAGCATCCAGTCCGAACCGGTCAGCATGCCGACCATCGGCAGCACCAGCGGCGCGGACAACACTGCAGCCACGGCCACCGGCCACCAGTCGTTGGCCGATGCGGGCTCGGCGCTGGCGGGCTCATCGATCGATGGGTCTTCGACATGGGCGCTGTAGCCGGCTTTCTGGATCGCCGCGACCAGCATATCGCCGGCAGCACCTTGTCCCTGTAGGGTCACCTGCGCCTTTTCGGTGGCCAGGTTGACTTCGGCTGACACTACGCCGGGTACCTTTTTCAGGGCTTTTTCCACCCGCGCCACGCACGAGGCGCAGGTCATGCCTTTGATCGGCAAGATCCAGTCGGTGGTGGCCGTTGCGGCGGGCAGGGTGGCTGTGGGGGTGTTCATGACGCTCCTCGCGCTCTACGGGTTTGACGGTATGACGGCGGGTTTGATGGGATAGAAAGTCCGCAGTCTCAACCCTGCCACCATGGTAAGGTCAAGCGCCATCGACCATAAGCCATGCAGGCAGTGCAGGTATCGCCACCACGGTCTTGACCTTACCATTGTGGCAAGGTCTACAGTCGAGCCGTAGTGGGCGCGATTTTGCTTACCCCAGGAGCCAAACATGATGGAATTCAAAGTCGAAGACATGAGCTGCGGCCACTGTGCCGGCGTCATCACCAAGGCGGTCAAGGAACTCGATGCGCAGGCGACGGTCGAGATTGACCTGAGTCAAAAAATTGTCAAAGTCGAAACCAGCCGTGACCGCGCAACGCTGGTCCAGGCGCTGGACGAGGCGGGATACCCGACGCACTGAGCGGCTGACACTTCGCGACCATGAAACATGGTCGCGCCTGGTTTTTGTTGCTGCTGTTGCCGATGTTGACGCTCGGCAGTGCCGCCGCCCAGGCAACGCGCAGTGTGTTTCTGGAGGAGTTGACCTCGCCGGAAGTCGCGGCGGCGCTTGCGAGCGGTACCACCACCATCATCATTCCGGTCGGCGGCACCGAGCAAAGCGGACCGCACCTGGCCTTGGGAAAACACAATCTGCGGGTGCGGGTACTGGCCGGTCGCATTGCCGCGCAGCTGGGCCAAACGCTGGTGGCACCGGTCGTCGCCTATGTGCCGGAAGGCCGGGCCGACCCGCCGACCGAGCACATGCGGTTTGCCGGCACGATTTCCATCCCCGCATCGGCGTTTGAGGCAGTCCTTGAGGGCGCGACGCGCAGCGTGTGGCAGCATGGATTTCGCGATGTGGTGCTGATCGGCGACCATGGTGGCTATCAGGCGTCGCTTCAGGCGGTGGCAGCCCGGGTCCGGCCGACGGCCCGGCAAGCCGGTGCGCGATTGCATTTTGTCGAAGCCTACTACCGTGCCGCGCAGGGACCGTATGGCGATCTGCTCAAGGCGCAGGGCCTCGACACCGTCTCGGGCGAGGTTGCCAAGGTCAAGGTAGGACGCGAACCCCATGGCCTGTCCGTGTGGCCGCAGCCGGGTCGGTATTCACTGGGGCATACCGGCAATCTGCGCTGACGTCTGGCAACGAAAGGGCAGCGGCTGCTGCGCGGCGAGCGAGCCGAGCGCAGGCTCATTCGGTGTCGGTGCCGGTGTCGGTGCCGGAGCCGGAGTCGGTCGGTTTGCGGATATAGACTGCCAGCTTGACGCCATCGGTGCGCTCGAAGTCAACCATTTTCTGGATCAATCGGTCGTTGATGGTGTGCCCCGCCGGCAACATCATGAGCCCGGCCGGTGTAATCAGATCGCGCGACAGGATCGCGCCAGGATCGAGGTCACTTACCGCAACCAGCAGGTCTTTCAGGGCTTCTGCCATGGCGTCGGGCTCGGACGCTTGCGCCTGCTGCGGGTCCTGGGCTTCGGCCGCATCCGGCTTGCCACGCATCTGCGCCGAGAACGCCTCAGCCACCCAGGGGTCGTAGCGTTTACCCGATGAGCGCTCGATCATCGCCAGCGCTTGGCGCGGCGTGAGCCAGCGCGGTGCGAGCATGCCGATCTGCAGGTTGTCGCAATCTGCGCACACTATCAGGATTCGCGCGCCCACCAGAATCGCGCGCCCTTGCAGTTGACGCGGGAAGCCGGTTCCATCGAAACGTTCGAGCTGGGCGGCGATGCTGGCTGCGGCACCGCGCAGGTCTTGCAGCGGCATCAGCAATTGTTCTGCGCGCGCCGGATGCTGGCGGTAAACGTCCAATTGGCGTGGCGTCATGCTCGCCACCGGGGTTTCGCGCAACGCATCGGGAAACGCCAGTTTGCCTATGTCGTGCAGCAGCCCTGCCACGACGACCTCCTGTACCAATGCAGGCTCGAGTTTGAGTCGGAGGGCGAGTTTGCGTGCCAGATCGGCGACCCGCCGGGCGTGCCCCATCATGTGCTTGCGACGGGTTTCGATCAGGCCCGCAAACACTTTGAGCGTGACGATGAAATTGGACTTGAGTCGCCGGTTGGCCAGCGCCAGCTCGTCGCGGCTGGCGCTGATATCTTGTTCCAGGCTGGCATTGAGTGCCTGGAGCTCTTCGGTGCGGGTGCGCGAACGTTGCGCCCGTTGCAGCTTTTGCTGTTCCTGTGCGCGGCGTTCCAGGGTCTGGCGCACCTGCCTGAGCGGATCTTGGTCGTTCCAGGGTTTGGCGATGATTCCGTCGATCAGGTCGCCATCGGCCGCCCCTGTGGTCGTGTTGGCGTCGGCTGCGCTGGTCATCACCATGCGCATGACCTGGGGCCAACGCGCACGCAGCTGTGTGAGAAATTGCGCACCATCCCTCTGCGGCAAGCCCAGGTCGGAGATGACCAAGGCAAACGGTTCGTCGGCATCGAGCAACCGCAAGGCAGTGGCGGCGGGTTTTGTTCCTCGTGGTGCGCAACCGGTTGCTTGTTGCCATGCGTAACCGCAAATGTCCAAATTTTCCCGCCTACGGCATGATCGTTGCCATTGCTTCTGTTGAAAACCTGGCCGAGAAGGAAATTGTCAGACACTGTCCGATGTCGAGGGGAGACGTGGCGGCGCGCAGACCAGGTGCGCAGGCAGACGCCGGTCTTCGCGCAGCAGAGCCTGCAACTGATCGGCCGGCACCGGCTTGCTGAACAAGAAGCCCTGGATCTCGTCGCAGGCGTTGTGTTGCATGAATTTGCACTGCGCTTCGGTTTCGACGCCCTCGGCGATGACCCGCAGCCCCAGCCCGTGCGACATCGAGATCACCACCTTGGCAATCACCGCATCCTGCGTGCTGCTGTGGATGTCGCGCACGAACGATTGGTCGATCTTGACTTTGTCAAAAGGAAAGCGCTTGAGGTAACTGAGCGACGAATAGCCAGTGCCGAAATCGTCCAGCGACAGGCGTACGCCCAGTTCCTTGAGCGCGCGCAACACCCGCTCGCTGTGTCCCGCGTCGTCCATCACCGCGCCCTCGGTCAGTTCGAGGCAAATCTGCCGTGGCGCGATCGCATGTTCCTGCAGCACGCTGCGCACGGTGTTCAGCAGCTCCGGGTCGCGGAACTGCACAGGCGACAGATTCACAGAAACTGGTGGCACGTCCAATCCGCTGTCTTGCCAGGCGTTGATGTCGCGACAGGCCTGGCGCAGTACCCAGATGCCAATCGCCACGATATGGCCAGACTCTTCCGCCAGCGGTATGAAGGTGCCCGGTGACACCGCACCCATCTCGGGATGTTGCCAGCGCAGCAGGGCCTCCATACCGCCGATGCGGCCGGTACGCAGGTCAACAAAAGGCTGGTAGTGCAGGCGAAGCTGTTTGTTGTCGATCGCCTTGCGCAACGCCGACACCAGCGCCTGTTTGGCAATCGTCGCCTCAAACAACTCGGCGCTGAAGAATCGGTGCTGCTGGCCGCCCTCGGCCTTGCATTGGTACATCGCCACCCGGGCGGCTTTGAACAGGGCTTCGAAATCGGTGCCATCGGATGGATACATCGCGATGCCGATCGACGTTCCGGTCCGGGCTTCGGTGTCGGCCACGCCATAGGGTTCAGCCAGAATTGTCAGCAGCCGATGTGCCAGCGCGCTGGCACCCTCTGGCGACTCACTCGGCAAAACCACGACAAATTCGTCGCCCTGAAGCCGCGCCACCGTGTCTTTGTCGCGCACCGCCCGCGCCAGGCGCGCGCTGAACTTCTTGAGTATCCGGTTGCCGATGGAGAACCCCAGCGTTTCGTTGATCTGCCTGAAGCGATCGAGGTTGAGCGCCAGCATCGCCACGGATTTGCCATCGCGCTTGGCCACGTTGATGTCATGGTCGCAGCGGTCAGCCAACAGGTCGCGGTTGGGCAGACGGGTCAGGGGGTCGAAGTGCGACAGCCAATCGATTCTCTCCTGAGCCGCGCGTTGATCCGTGAGGTCCGTGAAGGTGCCGGTGTAGTGGGTGACGGCACCGGTGGCATCGCGCAATACCTTGATCGTCAGCCATTCGAGAAAATCCTGTCCATCGCGCCGCCGATTCCAGAGCTCGCCTTGCCAGACGCCCCGCGCGTGGATGTCACGCCAGATGCGGCGGTAGAACGATCTGTCATGCCTGCCCGAGGACAGCATGTGCGGGTTCCGACCCAGTACCTCGGCTTCCGAATAGCCGGTGATTGCGGAAAACGCCGCGTTGACCATGACGATCTGGCGCTTCGCATCTGTCACAACGATTCCCTCGCGACTTTGCTCAAAGACCTGCTCGGCGATTCTGCGCTGCGCTTCCTGCTGCCTGCGACCGGTCACGTCCTGCACGATGCCAATAAAGTGGGTCACGCGGCCCTTGGCATCCGGCACCGGGTTGATGGTCATTTCGTTCCAGAACGGCGTGCCGTCCTTGCAATAGTTCAGGAGCTCGCCCTGGAACGACTCTCCTGCGTCGAGCGCCGCGCGCATGGCGGCAACGGTAACTGGATTGGTGTTCTTGCCCTGCAGATTCGAGGTCGTCTGGCCCATCAGCTCCGATTGCGTGTAGCCGGTGATGCGCTCGAACGCCGGATTAGCCGACAGGGTCAGGCGTTGTGCGTCGCAGACCAACAACCCCTGCGAAATGGAGACAAAGGCCTTGCGCGCCAGCCGAGCCTGGTCCAGCGCATCGCGTTGCACGGTCAGGTCGACGAAAGAATGCAGGTACTGCTCGGTTTCGTCAACCTTGACCCGGGTGGTCGAGACCATGGCGCGGCGCACCACGCTATCTTTGCGGCGGAAATTGAACTCCACGCCATCGACACGCCCTTGCACCGCGAAGATGTCGAGCAGGGTTCGACTGTCGGAGTCGTCGACCAGCATTTCCAATTGTGCGACGGTGCGACCCACCAGTTCGGCGCGCGTAAATCCGCTGAGTTCGACGAATCGATCGTTGACGTTGGTGATGAAGGATGCCGGCCGGTTCATCATGCACGGCACCGGACTACTGTCCAACACCGTGCGTGCAGTGGCGTCGCTCAGCAGCAGCCGGCGCTCCAGGCAATGGTGTTCGGTCAGGTGATTTACCATTGCGACAACCCATGGACTGAGACTGACATTGTTTCCAGTACGGATCGGGCGCGTCGCAGCGGTGGGGTATCCGGCGTTGCGCGAGGACTCGATGAATGAGAGCCAAGCATTCTCATGGTCCCTGTACAGAGCTGTCTGCGCACGCAGTGCCGGCCTCGAGCGTCCGGGCCCGCGCCTTCTGCTGCAGCATCGGTAGCAGCTCGGTCACGACGTCGGATTTGCTGACGAAGCCAGCCCGTAATTCATCGGCTGCATCCCGATACGCCTGGTAATCGTGCATCGACAGGAATACGATCTGCGGTGGTGTTGTTTCATGGTTCATCGCTCGCGCCAGCTCCAGTCCGTTCATGCCAGGCATGGCGATATCCATCAGCACCAAGGCTGGCTGCATCTGCCGAAGCATCATCAGTGCAGATTTCCCGTCGTGCGCCTGACCGACGACGCTGACATCCGGCAGGCAATCCAGAAACTGACGCACTGCGGCGACAAAGGTCAGGTTGTCATCTACCAAAAGAATGGTCAAAGTCATGGTCGTATGGGTCGCCCGGGTCCATCCTGATAGTCGCTTCCCCTCTCGGCGAACCATGAGCATATGGCAGCCAGCCCAGTCTCGGTATCGGGCGGATACCTGAATTGCCGATCGAAAACACCTGAGGCTGGCATCAATCAACCCGTCGGGGCATCGTTCCGTGCGCTAGCAGTGGGGGTGCCACCAAGCGCGGAGCAAACGGGTCACCGGTCCGGCGATACCAGTCCGATGCGCATCGCGTAACGGACCAGGCCGGCAACTTCGTGAATATCGAGCTGCTTCATCAACTGGCTGCGATGGGTGTCCACGGTCTTGGCGGACAGATGGAGTCGGCGCGCAATATCCTTGCTGCTGTGCCCCTCGGCGATCAATTGCAGCACTTCGGTCTGGCGCGGTGTCAGGCCGGACCCGGGTTCTGCATCGCTTTGCAGGCGTTGGACATAGTCGGCAACGACACCCCGGGACACGGCAGGGCTCAGATAGGTCTCGCCGCGCATGATGGCCTCGATGGCAAGCACGAGTTCCACCGGGGCTGCATCCTTGAGCAGGTATCCGGCCGCGCCGCACCGCAAAGCCTGCCGCACATATTCTTCATTCTGATGCATCGACAGGATCAGCATGCGCAGATCAGGCCAGGCCTTGCGCAGCCGCCCCGCCGCCTCCAACCCGTTGAGCCCCGGCATGGCGATGTCCATCACGACCATGTCAGGTTGCAGCGACTCGACCTGTTTGATCAGCGCCAGGCCGTCATCGGCTTCGCCTACGACGACGCAGATATCGCAGGCCGATTCCAGCAGTTTTCGCAGGCCAGCCCGCACCAGCGTATGGTCGTCTGCCAGTACGATGCGTGTCAGTTTCAAGGTGCCACCCGTCTGCGCGATCATGGATGTGCCGGCGAATTGCTCCGCGCAGGTCGCATGGTAATGCAGAGCAAGCGGTGGCGCTACCGTTTTCGATGCATGCGAAACCCTTGCCAGCCTATGATGAGGTTCAGGCGTGATTCAGGCGCGACCGGCGGCAGCATGCACCGGGCATCGCAGCGTCACGCTGCAGCCTTGCCCGGGGGCGGAGTCGATGGTCAGACCGATGCCTGCCAAGGTGGCGCGTTCCTGCATGCCGAGCAGGCCCATGCTGTTGCCATCCGTCGCCTCCCGGCGCATGCGCGCGAGGTCGAACCCGACGCCATCGTCACGCACCAGCACCGTCACATTGCCGTCGGCCAGTGCCTGCATGCGCACCAGAACTGTGCGGGCGCGGGCATGGCGCACGATGTTTGTGAGCGCCTCTTGCACGATGCGAAAAACTGCAGTCTCCGTGTCGGAATCGAGTCGCTGCGGTGCGTTGGGAAGATCCATGTCCACCTGGATGGCACTGCGCTGCGCCGTCTGGCCGATCAGCCAGCGCAGTGCCGGTGCCAACCCCAGGTCGTCAAGCATCGACGGTCGAAGCGCCAGCGCCAGCCGCCGCACCTGTTGCAAGGCATCCTCGACGATGCGCACGTTTTCGGCCATCAGTGCGTTGGGCCCTTCGTGGCGCTGGTGCTGCTCGGCCAGTAGATTGATCTTGATCGCGGTCAGGGCCTGCCCCAACTCGTCATGCAGCTCGTGCGCGACGCGCCGACGTTCGGCTTCCTGCGCTGCCAACACTTTGGCTGACAACACGCGCAATTGCTGGCGACTTTCGCGCAGGTCGGTCAGCGCCTGTTTGCGCGCCGTCACGTCGCGCATCACCATGTGCACTGCGGCAGCGCCATGAATCGTAATGGGTCCACTCTTGGTTTCGACGTCGATCACGACTCCGTCGAGTCTGACATGGCGGCACTCGAACAAGGGCGTCGGGGCGTTCAGTGCCAACAGCGCAAGATCCTGCTCGGCCATCAGGGCGCGGTCATCGGCATGGACGAACCGAATCACCGGTTCGCCGATGACCTGTTGCGCCGATGCCGCGCCCCACAGTTTCGCCGCAGCCGGGTTGGCGTAGACCAGGATGCCGTCCTGGTGCACGCCGATACCTTCGGGTGACCACTCGACCAGGGAGCGGTACCGTTCCTCGCTGTCTTGCAGCGCCTGCACCGCCAGGTGCCGCTCGATGGCCTGGCTGGCCAGTTGGCCCCCACGTTCGATGGTTGAGAGATCGGCTGGCGTCGCGTCGCGAATATGGTCGAAGTAGAACGCGAAGGTGCCCAGTACCTGACCCTGCATACCATGCAGCGGCACCGACCAGCAGGCGCGCAGATGATGTTCGGCGGCGAGCGTTCGGTAGTCGGCCCAGCGCGTGTCGGTGGCGACGTCGGCCACGATGACCGTCTGGCCGGTGAACGCCGCCGTACCGCAGGAGCCTGCAGCCGGCCCGATCGAACAGCCGTCAATCGCGCGGCAAAAAGCCGGTGGCAAATGGGGCGCAGCGCCATGGTGCAGGTGCATACCTTCGGCATCGAGCAGCAGTACGGAACCCCGCATGCCTGGCATTAGCGCCTCGTAGCTGAGCACGAATTTTTCCAGGATGTCAGAGATCGGGCGTGCGCTGGCGAGGTATTGCAGTATGTCGCGCTCATGTTCTTCGCGAACTTCGAGCTGCTTGCGGTCGGTGATGTCGCGCGACAGCACGATGAATCGCATGTCCTGGTCGGGCTGTGGTTGTTTGCGCGCAATCGACAGTTCGAACCAGTGCATGCCGTCGGCAAGGGGAAGTTCGATCTGCCGCCCGTGGGAGGATCCCTGCGATGCGGCTTCCCGCAGACCCGCCATCACGCACTGTTGGGCAACGGGCGGCATGACCTCCGACACCCGCTTTCCGAGCAGTTCCTGTGGCGCTGCGACAAGCAACTCGCTGCGCGGCGAATGGTAGTCGCGGTAACGGCCAGTCAGGTCGACCTCGAACATCAGGTCGGGTAAGGCATCGAGCGTCGCGCGCAGACGCTCCTCGCTGTCGCGCAAGGCTTCTTCGGCCAGCTTGCGATCGTGGATGTCGAGCATCATCCCCAGCAGCGTAGGCTCGCCTCCGACCGTGATGGTGCGGATGGACGAAAGAACCCAGCGCCATTGGCCGTCCGGTTGCAGGATGCGCATCGCGTTCAGGTCCGAGACGGTTTCTCCTTGCAAGGCGCTGCGCTGGCGTTCGACTGTCATTGCCCGGTCATGCGGATGGACCCACTGCATCAGCTGCGACATCGAGAAGCCCGACAACGCATCCGCGCTGCGCTGGGTGATGGCACGAAATGCGGGATTGGAATAAATCAGCTGGCCCTTGCGCATCAATGCGATGCCTTGCAATGAGTGGTGTGCCAGGGTTTCGAACTGGTCGCGGCTTTCGACCAGGGCTTGCTCTGCCCGCCGCTCTGCCGTCACATCGATGCCGAACGACAGGCTGCCGGTCAAGGTGTCGCCTTCGCGCATCACGTTGTTCTGCCAGGCGATGATCCGCTCCTGGCCGTCGCGCGTGAGGATCGGATTCTCGAACTGCCGCGGAAGTCCGTTGCCGGAGACCTGTTCAAATGCGCGCCGCACCTCGGGGTAGCGCATGCGCGGACACAGGATATCGAACCAGTTGCGGCCTGCCAGGTCACACAGCGAATAGCCTGTGAGCGTTTGTGCAGCCTGGTTGAACAGCGTGATCTGGCCGTTGGCATCCAGGCCGACGATCATCACGCTGGCGCTGGCGATCAGGCTTTCCGCCTGTTCCTTGGCCAGGCGCAGCGCACGCTCGTCGGCCTTGCGCTGGGTCACGTCGCGCATGAAGATGGAAACTCCATCGGGAGAAGGGTAGACGTGGGTTTCGAGCCACAGCCCTCTGTTCGGATGAAGGCTCTCCAGCCACACCGGGTTCTGCTCGGTGGACGCCTGCTGACATGCCAGCGAGAGGCGCATATCGGCCAGGGGTGGTTGTTCCTCCCACAGGCACTTGCCGATCAGACGGTCCGCTGGGCACCCCAGCAGTTGACCTGCCTGGGCATTGGCAGAGGTGACGCGCCACGCAGCGTCCAACATGACGAATCCATCGGTGATGCGTTCGAGCAATTGGTCGCGCTCATGGTCTCGCTGGTGGCGATCGTGCACATCGATCCGCACACCCATCACCCGTGCCGGTCGCCCGATACTATCCCGGTGCATGACCTGCCCGATCTCCTGGCTCCAGCGATAGCTGCCGTCGGCAAGCCGCAGCCGGATTTCGCACAGATATCGGTTCTGGGAGGTCTGCCCAACCGTCTTGAGCGCAAGGTTCCATCGGGCTCGGTCGTCGGGGTGTACCTGCGCCAGCCAGTCGTCGTGGCCCACCGGGCCATTGCGTGGTTCGAGGCCGCGTGTGGTGTAGTGGCTCGGTGTGACGTTCCATTCGTTGGCAGTCAACTCCCAGTCCCACAGGATCACACCCGCCGCCTCGCTGGCCACTGCGATCCGCTGGGCCGATTGGGTCGCACGCTGCTCGGCGGCCCTGCGTTGTGCGGAGATGCGACCGAGGTACAGCGCCGCGCCCAGCAAGATCAGGCTGGTCAACGCCCAGCCGCCCACCACCAGCTGCGCCAGTTGCCGCCATGGTGCCAGCATGGCGTCGATGGAGCGTTCCACGACAACCACCAGATCCGGGTATTTCGCAAGCGTGCGGTAGGCGACCAGGCGCAGCGAGCCGTCAACCCGGCCATCGGCTTGGAAGCTGCCGCTGGCACCTGCCGGCAGATACTGGCGAATCAGCGGATCGTCGGCGTAGCTGCGACCGATGGCCGAGTCGTCTTGCGGGCTGCGCAGCAGCATCGTGCCATCGGTACGCAGCACCGACAGCGCGCTGCCCGATTCACGCGCCAGCGACTGCCACGCGGTATCGACGCTTGCGGTTCGCAACCTGGCGATCACCACCCCGGCCAGATTGCCACGATCGTCCAGGACCGGTCGCGCTGCGCGCAGCAACCAGGGTCCTTGCGCGCCTTCACGTCGGGGTGCCTCCAGGAAGAGGCCGGTGCCGGGGCGCGATCGGAACATCTGCAACTGTTCCTTCCAGGATGGCTGCTCCGCTGGTGCCGCCTCCGAACTGAAACGCAGGTGACCCTGCGCGTCGAGCACGGTAAAGGACTGCACGAAGGGCATGGCAGCAACATGGCCGGCGAGCATGGCGCGCTCGGACCCTTCTTGCGGCGTTGCGCTGGCAGCGCGCGGCGCAATCAGCGTTTGCGCGATCAGTCCCATGCGCTGTTCCAGAGCCTCAATGTTGCGGGTGGTCTGCTCTTGCATCACCGCAGCAAAAGCGACCGTCAGGCGCTCGCCATCGGCGAGGGTCTGTGTCCGTTGGTAGAACAGCAGGACCAGCGCCAGCAATCCGGACAGCAATGCCAGTGCCAGCGCCAAGGTCAACGCGCGGGCATCGACATGGAGCCGGTTCAGGCCAAAGGTGTATGAAGAGGCCATACCGTGCGGCGCAGGCAGTGCCCAACTCGATGCTGCTTCAGCGCGCGCCGGCATGAGATGCCGCGACGATGGCATACGACGATAGGAAAGAGGTCGAGAACGGAAATCGGGTCATGGCACTTATTGTGTGCCGGATCGATGTTGCTTGTCTGCTACAGAGCGCAGAGCGACCGGATGCGCTCCCGGCGTCCGCAGCGGGTTGCCCGCCACGCGACCACCGGAGCCCTAGAATCGTCCGACACACAGTAACGCACGGAGGTTTGACATGAAAGCAATCTGGAAGGGCACGGTAATCGCGGAAAGTGACGACACCGTACTGGTCGAGGGCAACCATTATTTCCCGCTGGCGGCGCTCGACCGGCGCTATGTCACATTCAGCAACCACAAGACCATGTGCTCATGGAAGGGGCAGGCCAGCTACTATTCCTTGTCGGTCGATGGCGACGTTCTGACCGATGCCGCCTGGTACTACACCGATCCGAAGCCCGAGGCTGACGCGATCCGTGACCGGGTCGCGTTCTGGAAAGACGTCAAGATCGCGCCATGAATCGTCCAGCTACGCAAGGTTGCTGATGCCCCAGGCCCTGTTGTCGCCGCCCTATGCATCGCCCGCGCATCTGCTAGAGGCTGTGCGCCAGCAGGGACAGGTCGTGCTCAGCCCGCAAGGTGTCTGCGAACTGGCCCAGTGCAGTATGTCCGAGCTCGATGCGCTGCGCGCCGGTTGGCAGGACCTGCCCCGTGATGACTACCTCAAGGACGGCGGCCGCTACCGTCGTCGGCGCCATTCCTGCTTCGTCGTGCAGGGCGATTCTGTCGCTCAGGCACCCCATCGCGCCCATTGGCAGCCGCTGGCCTACAACGCGTTGCACGGCGGCATGCAACGCTGGTTTGCGCCGATGCTCCCCCACCTCGTCGCG
>Ga0105045_10000686_pt1 | contig 25690 bp, 24 predicted proteins | sample MAT02_FD_78089 | JGI IMG/M metagenome (GOLD analysis project Ga0105045, IMG submission 78089) | Freshwater microbial communities from Lake Fryxell liftoff mats and glacier meltwater in Antarctica - MAT-02 (megahit assembly) | ecosystem: Environmental > Aquatic > Freshwater > Ice > Liftoff... | reverse complement strand
GTGCAATAAGCAGTTGCTTCCATCGGTAGGTTTCACTGTCTGGATCGCCTTTTAGTTTTTCAACTATGGGATTCATTTTTTCTGCAAAATCAATGTGGAGTTTTTGGATATCAAATACATCAGTTACTACAGTATTACAAATTGTATCCAAGTCAATGGCCAGTTTTTCCATCAACTTAATATCATTTTCGGCTATCGTGTCCACCAATACACGGAATGTATCACGAAGCCCATCGAATAACTTTATGGGTATAATTTTTTGATGCGGCACTGCCAATAAACCTTGTCTGAATACCAGCAAATGACCTGCAAGGTTTCCACTGTCAACCGTGGAAATATATTTTGGATGGAGTGGCTGCAGTGTTTCCGTATCGTACCAATTATAAAAATGGCCATTGTACCGCTCCATTTTCTCCATCGAATTAATTGTATTGCTAGTGCGCTCCAGAAACTGGCTGGTCGTAATGTACCCAAAATCGCAGGCGCTTAGGTTGGCGAGCAATGCCAGGCCGATATTGGTGGGAGAAGTCCGGTGGGCTATTATTTCCACAGGTTGTTCCTGGTAATTATCCGGCGGCAACCAGTTGTCTTCAACAACAACGAACGTTTCGAAGAAGCTCCATGTTTTTCGGGCAAGCTTTTGAAGAAAAATATTTTGATCAATGGTAAGTTTGGCAACCTGTTTCTCTAACGGTTTACTTGCATACCATGTAATAAACGGAGCAATAAACCACAACAACAATACTGGTCCTGCAATCCACAACTTTCCAGGTGCATAAATCGCTAAAATAACAAAGACAACTACCGTAAGAACGGGTTCAATCCACATCAATGAATAAGAGATTCGCAAACTGGATTGATCTGTATGTGCTACATGAGCGCTAGGATTCCATTCCAACAGATTTTTTCCGGTGATGCTCATTCTCCAAATAGTCCTGATGATAGCTTTTAAATTTGTATAAGCTTCATAGGGAAGGCAAATGAGTGTGAACAAGGTTTTGACCGTAATATCCCTCAGATTCTGTAAAGAATTTTTAATGTGGTATTTTAATTCAATATCTTTTGGCTTCCTTAGGGTATCCCAAAGGGAAGCAACAAAGATGGGGAAAACGATAATTCCAGATACGGCAAGCGTCCAGAATAAAGCAGCGGGAAGCACAATCCATGCGACTAACAATAATACTGTCAGCGCAATGGGCACTAAACTGCGCCGCATATTGTCAAATATTTTCCAGCGGGATAATGCAGATATGGGATTTTTATGCAAATGATTATCCGGGCCTTTAACCCATGGCAAAATCCAAGAAAAAATCTGCCAGTCGCCACGTATCCAGCGCAACCGCATTTTCATATCTGCATTATAGGTTGTTGGGTATTTTTCAAACAATTGAACGTCGCTTAATAACCCTGAGCGGATATAACAGCCTTCTAAAAGATCATGACTGAGAATGCGGTTTTCTAAAAACTTACCATCCAGTACTTTTTGAAATATATCAACATCATAAATTCCTTTGCCAATATAAGAACCTTCACCAAATAAATCCTGGTAAACATCTGAAGAAGCACGGGTATAAGGATCAATGCCTGGTTCATTTCCATGCATTCGGGTATACCTAGAACCGGTTATGTCAGGCAAGCTAACTGTTATTCTCGGCTGCAATATTCCGTATCCTTTTGTTACCCGCTTCTTATTTTCATCGTACCAAGGATGGTTCAAAGGATGTGCCATGGTTCCGATTAACTTCCATGCGGTGCTAAGCGGCAATTGGGTGTCTGCATCTAATGTAATGGCATATTTTATTTTCGGGAAAACAGATTGATCCCCTATAACCAATGAAAAAGGCTCTTGGGTAATCCCTTTTAATAAGGCATTAAAATCAGAAAGTTTTCCGCGTTTTCTTTCATATCCCATCCAGACATTTTCCATAGGATTCCATTTCCTCGGGCGGTGAAAAAGAAAGAATAAGCCATCATTTTCTCTTTTATACTTTTTATTTAGCGCCTCAATACCATGTTTTACCGTGTCCAAAAGCAGCTGGTCTCCGGCAAGTGTTTCAAGAGAAGCATCCGTAAAATCTGTTAATAAGCCAAAATATAAATGATCTTTTCTGTTTGCCAAAAACCGCACTTCCAGCGCATCTACTAAATCGTCTATTTCAGAAACAGTCGTAAGCATTGCTGGAATTACAACCATCGTACTGGATGATTCTGGTATTCCCTTTGAGTAATCCATTCTCGGCAGGAGATTTGGCTTAACCAATAATGTAGCAAAAAAATTAACAACCGAAATCGCAAGTTGGCTGGCAGATAGTAAAGCAAGAATACTAACCAACAGGAGCAGCCATGTATCATTTGTTTCTGTATGTACTTTAATAAAAAAAGCCGCCCCTATGCCTGTGGTAATTAATAGAATAAAAAACAAATAAATGGGTAATGCACGTCTTTTAATAGTATCAAGCATCTTTCGAATACCAGACACATACATTTTTGCTGTTTTTTTTGTTTGAGCTAACCCGTGTCCTACCAAGTAGTATCCTACGTGTGCAGCTTTTTGATCACTTCCTTGTTTTGGTAGATATTCTTGCGATAATTGTATTGCAATACGGGCAACTTCCTCCTCGCTTAAATCGCTTTTCTTAGCAATGCTTTCCACCACATGGCGATAGCGGTCACGGGTGGCAAAATCCATTAGCCCATAAATTCCATCATGATCTTGTAACAATATTTGTTCAACAGCGCTATGCGATTCAACAAAGGATCTCCAGTCCATTGCTCCGAGTAACCGAAGACTTCCAATGCTGTTGCTTATAGAAACCTGATCTGCAGCCTGTTTTTGATTTTCAGCATTTACCAATTCTGTACATGTTATCCCGCTTCCAGATAATTGCTGCTCTATCCAGTTAAGCACCAATGCCAGGTCAGGCCCTTTCCCGCGTAACTGGCGAATCAATTCAGATACAAATGCGCCCTTAATCGGTGGATTTGACCTAGCCATATCGGCAAGTACTAGTATTAAGTCTTTAGGCGTTTCTTCTACGATACCAATCATTTTTCCAGTCCAGTAATCAGCCAGATTTCGGTCAACCTTGTCTACTGCAAAACGACTTGATACCCTACGAATATTTTCAATCAGGGCCAACCGCAGCATAATAGGAATGGACCAAAGTTCACCCAATTTTAAATTAGTAATTGTCTGGTATGCACTGACAAAACGGCCAAGATTTTCTATATCAATCCTTCCATCACTATGAGAAATTATCTGTAAAACAATGTCATAACTGCGTGTAATACCCGTAGATGTGCTATTAAGAAGCTGTGGCAAAGCTTCACTGTAATTTTTTGGGAAATGCGTTTTAGCGATCAAGATATGTTCCTCTATTAGGTAGAAATTGTCTATCAGCCATTCGCCAGCCGGGGTTACCTGGTAGTTTTTTTTAATGGAATCTGTCAGCAGTTTTCGTACTTCCTGTAAAGTGTCTTCATTGTCTGCCAGCCGTTTCAGCAAATGATCTTTCCCAGGGTTCGTACTTAATGTATGCCTTTTAGCCAGTGATTTACCAAAATGCTCCATTTGATCAGAGCTGAATAGCTCTTCTCTCAATGGTTCTTCATTTAAATAGTTGAGTGTAGAGTCACTTACCTGAAAAAATGCCCTCATATTGGATATGAGCTCATGTGCTGCGGGAATCAATTTCACTTTCATACGTTTGTTTGATTTGTCTGCAAAGCAGCATAAACAATGGTTTGTGCCCCGTCAATAATATTTTTCAGATGATCTTTACTAAGAAAACTTTCAGCATAGAGCTTGTAAAAATTCTCAGTTCCTGATGGAAGTACGGCAAACCACCCGTTTAATATTATTATTTTCAAGCTGCTATAATTATCACCATTGCTAGGAGTTTTCGTTTGTAATTCAGTAATTTTGTCACCTGCTAATTCTTTCTGTTTGATCTTATCGGGTGACAGCTTACTGAGATTTACTTTCTGTTCAGCAGTTGCCTTAGCTTCAATACGTCCAGCATAAAAGGTGCATTCCTGCGAAGTGATAACCGTCATACATGTACTTTATTCAATTAATATATTCCGCAAGATAAGAAGGTTCATTGGGGCCGTTGTTACACAACTTTAGGAATTAGTTACATTATTCATAACCTATGGAATTAAGTGATAACTTTTGCTAAGAACTAGGTACTCCAATACTCAGAATACTATCATAATGCATGCCTGAATTGTTGGAGTGATTGCAATATTTTCCTTTGATCATAGCATGCAGCATTTTGCATTGTCATCAATTCTTACATCAGCAATTTTAAAAATTAGTAAAGCATCATCAATATATCTTTTTATTCCAAAAAAGATGTTTTACTTATTTTCCAATCTTGTTTCTAAGCAATGTGCATTTATTTTTAATTATTGAGTCCACTCCGAAAAGTAAATTTATCACTAAGGTTAAAAGATAAAGATTTGTACTGGATTGATAATCAACTGTTTCCCTTTAGATGTTCACCCCTTCAGGCAGTCACCCCTTCAGGGGCCGGGGGTCGTCGGGGGTTGGATAAAGGGTAAAAAACAGCTGATTATCAAACAATTGGTGTTTTCACAGTAGACTTATTATTTAAAATCGTGTGTCTTTTGAATATCTTATTCTCCACGCCGTGCAGCGGAATTAAGTGTTGCTCGATTATATAGTAACTTCTGCACTTTTTCCACATTAGTTTCATTTCTTTTCCACATTTCTAAAGCGGTTTGTTGAATGGCTTTAGCAAAAGAAAACATAACAATCCATGGTAATTGGTTTTCATATTTGTGTGTATTTCGTTCAAATGCGCATCTGTATCTTCAGGAGATTGCCCGCCCGATAAAAATGTAATGACAGGTATAACCGATGCCAACAATGATGCTGGAGCCAACAGTATTGCCATCCTTTGACTAGCGACTCCAACCGAAGTAGGTGGGCAAAAATTTGTTACCTTGATTTAAAATGGTCCTATTGTAAAGAGTCCTAACATTTTAAGGTTCCCCCTATGTTATTTGCATTATTTAACAAAACTAAGCATTTCCTGTGGGTTGCTCATCATTACTATTTTATCACCTTTCATAACAATAGGCGATCTTAATATATCAGGATTATTTACCAAAAGCTTTAACCAATCTTCATCTGAAAATTGATCCACCTGTCCAAACTTTTGAAAAAAATTAGGATGTTCAATGTTCACTAGATCTCGAACATTGATATTCATTCTAGAAGCCAATTCTGCCCAATGCGTAGGAGTTAATTTGACATGTTTCAAATCTATGTCATGAATAGGTAAGTTTTCTGTGTGGGCATACACTAATATTTTCCTTCCGATATTTTCTTCAGAATTATAAATCAGTGTTATTTCTTTATCAGTATTGGCGAATGTCATAATATTTAATTTTGATTTAGGTATGAAATAAGAAAGAATTTGCTTTTTTTACGTATTTTGAGAAAACACAAACTCGGAAGTGAAGACAATTATAATCAGCAACAACTATAATGTCTATCATCAAAGATTTCCAGCCATCATGTTTTCCGCTTCGATTTATTTTGAAATTTACTTTTCAAATACTAGTATATCTAGTTTTGCTCCTAATTTTGTGAGCACTTTAGAAATGGCTTCCACAAACGGTGGTGGACCACATAAGTAAAAGTGTTGCTTGAAGTTATCTATTTTTTCTTGTTGAAAAGTATAATCAATTAGGCGGTTTTCGTAGCCGTCTTTTTTTTTCGTCAGTGGGTGGATTTATAAAATTATCACCGCGCATCTCTATAAACTTTTTTTTTAGAAAACCATCCTCTTGTTTCTGCTACTATGTTTCTTATGGTTAAAGTGCGATCATCAAAATAAATATCTTCTAGAGTTCCAGTTCCACCATCAGTTCCTTTGATAGAGTAGCCTAATAAACTATTTATGCTTCGTTTCATTTTTTTTGCATTTTAAATTATGATCTAATTATTGCCCACAAGAATGCTATGTTTTCTTTCAAACACTTATTTTAATAATCAACTTTTATACGCTAAATTGATTTAGACACAAAGATCAGATGTTTTACTTTCTAAAACATTATATAACTTTGATAGTAAGTTACATAATTACCATATCAGTGAGCTTCAGCTGCTTCTCACGGTGGGTATCTGCCCACAAAAAAGGTATTAGATTGTTTCAACTGTAATTATGAAGGTGAATTCGTAATAAATTTTCTAATACATATTTACGGTTTATTGCAAAAAGCAAATGACTTAAACCATTAATTACTATTGGCAACATTTTTTTATGAAAAGTTTTTTGAATATCCATTTTAAGTATTTCATTATTATAGTTTCATATTTCTTAATCGCAATGAATTAGCAATGACAGAAACTGAGCTAAAACTCATCGCCGCTGCTGCTATCATGGGAGATAATAATATCCCAAAGAAGGGATACAAAAGGCCTGCTGCAATGGGAATGCCTAAAGCATTATATCCAAAGGCAAAAAACAGATTTTGTTTTATATTTTGCATGACTTTATGACTCAATGTTTTTGCTTTTACGATGCCTGCTAAATCGCCTTTTAGTAATGTTATTTTGGCACTTTCGATAGCCACATCTGTTCCTGTGCCCATCGCTATACCAATGTCAGCTTGGGCTAAGGCTGGAGCATCGTTGATACCATCACCAGCCATGGCGACTATTTTACCTTCAGCTTGCAGTTTTTTTATGACTTCCAATTTATCTTGGGGAAGGCATTCTGCCCTGAAGTTTGTAAGGTTCAATTCATTTGCTACTGCTTGTGCAGTATTATGATTGTCACCCGTAAGCATGATAACTTCCACACCTTGATTCATCAACTTTTGAATAGCAGCTTTGCTACTAGCTTTTATAGCATCCGAAATAACAAGAAAGCCTTCCAATATTCCATCAATAGCCAAATAGGAAACGGTTTTACCTTTTTTCTGTTCAGTGATGATTTGTTGCTTTTGACGCTCTTCCACTTTTACTTTTTCATCTTGCATCAAGGTATCGTTGCCTATAGCTATTTTTTTATCTCCTACGAGACCAATGACTCCTTTGCCGGATACGGCTTCAAACTGAGAAATTGATTGTAAAGCCAGACCTTCACTTTTTGCTTTATTGACTATAGCTTCCGCCAATGGATGTTCACTTTGGGCATTGATGGACGCCGACAGAACCAATAATTCATTTTCGGTATAATTCTGAAAAGAATGTACGTTTTCTAACGAAGGTTTGCCTTCAGTAATCGTACCTGTTTTATCGGTAATCAGTACATCTATTTTGTCCATTTTTTCTAATGCTTCTGCATTTTTGATGAGTACGCCACTTTGAGCACCTTTACCCACGCCAACCATGACGCTCATGGGTGTTGCCAAGCCTAAAGCACAAGGACATGCAATGATCAACACTGCCAAAGCATTGACAAATGCATATACGTAGGCAGGTTCTGGACCGAAAATTTTCCAAACAAAAAATGTAATGACAGAAACTGCTATGACTGTTGGTACAAAATATTTAGAAATCGTATCAGCCAACTTTTGAATGGGTGCCTTGCTGCGGCTAGCATCATTTACCATTTTTATAATTTGGGCTAGTAGGGTTTCGTCACCTACTTTTTCGGCTTTCATCACAAAAGATTTGTTGCCGTTGATGGTACCTGAACTTACCTTGTCATTTTCCATTTTTTGCACAGGAATAGGTTCACCCGTTATCATACTTTCGTCAACATTACTACTGCCATCTGTAATACTTCCATCTACAGGAATCTTATCCCCTGGTTTTACACGCAATAGATCACCTACTTTTATATCGTGTATCGAAATGATTTTTTCTACCCCATTTTCTACTAATATAGCTTGAGTGGGAGCCAATTTTAATAGTTCTTTTATGGCTCCACTTGTTTGGCTATGTGCCCTTGCTTCTAACAATTGCCCCAATAAAACTAAGGTGAGAATAACAGTTACTGCTTCAAAATACAGGAAAACACTCCCGTCATGATTCTTAAACTGTGCAGGAAATATGGAAGGGAAGAGTAACGCTACAATGCTAAAAATAAATGCAGCTCCTGCTCCTACTCCTATCAAACTAAACATATTCAAATTCCAGGTTTTGAATGATACCCAAGCTCGTTCAAAAAACATCCAACAGGCATAAAAAACGACTGGAAGCGAAAAAGCAAATTGAAACCAATTTTTGAAATCTACATTGAGCCAATTGTTTATTGGATTATTAGGAATCATTTCCCCCATCACCAAAACTAAAATGGGCAAGGTAAAAAAAACAGCTATTCTAAACTTTTTTAGAAGGGTTTTGTAGGTTTTGTTTTCTTCTTCTGAAGGCTCCATAGGTACTAAATCCATCCCACAAATTGAGCAGTTACCTGGCTCGTCTTCTATAATTTCTGGATGCATTGGACACGTGTACTGGACTGATTTTGAAAATCCAGCTTGTTGCACCAAATCCATTCCGCAAACGGGACAGCCGTCATCTTTGTCATATATTTTATCTCCCTCACAATGCATGGGGCAATAGTATTTTCCATTGCTCGATTCTGAAACTGGCTTTTTCTTTGGCTTTTCTTCCATTGTTTCACTTATCTTTCCGATGCTATATCTTCCGCCATCATTTTCTAAAGCCGCCTTAAAAGTTTCTAATGGAATATGTTTTTCCATCTCTATGTTGGCCAATCTTTCTTCAAGATTGACTTCAACCTTAGTAACACCTAGCACTTCGCTTAACGTTTTTTCAACATGGCTGCGACAACCATTACAGGTCATTCCTGTCACTTGATATGTATGTTTCATCTTTAATATTATTTAACTGCAAATCTCGTCTTTAATTTGTTCTTATGCTTGTACAATTTTGGGTTAGATTTGCAAAATTTATAAATCATCTATTTGTTACCGTTTTATGGCTTTTATCGTCTTAAAATGAGAAGGTGAGAAACCAGTTACTTTTTTAAATTGATGGCTCAAATGAGAGACACTACTATAATTTAGTGAGTATGCAATCTCGCTCAAAGACTGTTCGTCATAAATAATTAATTCTTTTACTTTCTCAATCTTTTGACTAATGAAGTACTTCTCGATAGTTGTGTTTTCGACTTCTGAAAACAAATTACTTAAGGTATTATAATCTTGATTAATTTGGTCTGATATATAGTCGGATAGATTTGTCTTTAAATCACTATTTCTGTTTTGAACTAAATCTATAAGTAAGGTCTTGATGTTATTTGTCGTTCTGCTTTTCTTATCACTAATTAATGCAAATCCAAATTTTTTTAAATGACTTTCAATTTCCAACTTTTGAATATCAGTGATGACATTATTAGTTTCTGCTTCACCTAAAATGACCGAAAATGGGCTAAGTCCAAGTTTTTCTAACTCTGATTTAACTACCATTATACATCGGCTGCAAACCATATTCTTGATATATAATTTCATTGGATATTTATTTTTTTGTTTTTTGATAAATTTTCCAAAATACCACCTAAAAGATTTAATCCTATCCTTCTAAATAGGGTTACTATTCGAGAAATCACTAGATATGTTATACATGACCAATGCAATTTAAGCATTTTTTTTTTTAAGTTGATTAGCGTATTGTTTTGAAAAAAAAGCTGAGATAGGCGTTATGATATACATTCCGCCCGTCTCAGTTTTGACATTAATAAATCACTGTTTGTATATTAGTAATTGTGCCCTTCATGCTCATCTTTGTCTTTGAGATCCATTTTACATTTTGGACATTTGCCCGGCTTGTCATATGTTTTCTCTCCTTCGCATTTCATGGGGCATTGATATACAACTGCTACAGATTCATCTGGGATAAGACTCGTATCCACAGCCATTTGTTCAGTGGTAGGTGACTCCGTTTGCTGAGTGCTTGATTTACTGCCACACGATGTCATACCTAAAGTGATGAGAAGAATTACGCTTAGTGCAAAGATTTGCTTTTTCATGATAAATATGGTTTAAAGATAAACGATAAAAAATTAGTTAAATATTATGTAGTAAACAGAATCGTTCTTTTTATAAGTGATCCTATTTGAATACATTAAAAAAGGTATATTCAAAATTAAGGTAGACCCCATTCGGTGCTGTTCTGAGCATATCACTATACAGTTCCTGCCGATATCCAACATCTATTCTTGCCTGACTATTTAAAATAAATTGAATAGATGGGACAATGTCAATAGATGTCTTCCCGTTTTCATTGAGTGTTTGTCCTACCATTTCAAGCATCAGATTAATATTGGTCTGTTTGAAATTTGTGTATTTTTTTGGGTACATTAGCTTTCCTACAGATAGTGTATAATTGGTGGCAGTGCTACTTTGTGTATTTGGAAATTCATAATCCGGCTTATTATTTAATGCCTTCTCAAAACTTAATGTAGAACTTATGGCTACTTTTTTGATGAGCTGAGTGGCTACTATGCCCGCTTCATATCCTGTATTATGACCCATGATTTCTATTTGTTCCTGATGTATATCGGCTCTATTGATACTATATCTTCCGAATGCTGCCATTCTAAAGTGACTTTGAAGATCATCTACAGATAAAAACCTATATTTCGCAAATACACTACCTCCTTCAGCATAAAGACTATTACTCCTGTCGCTTATAAAGGCAGAAGCCCTTACCATAAGTTTACTAGAAATGCCCCAAGTAACTTCAGGCATCAAATGATAATTGTATCCATCTTCGAACACTTCCTTAAATAGTGAGTTGCTCAGTCTGACACTCAGTGAGTTTGCAGGAACATTACTGGCAGGATCGGTAACGACAAAGAGCTCCTGTGCAAATACGCTATTGACTAGAAAAAAACCTATTACTATTATTAAAACTTCCTTCATGGCTACATTAATTTTACATGGTAAATACTTTCATTGTCCGATGTGTAAGTAGGGTACTTTGAGAGTGATTTAGACAATTTTTTAAATTCCTTCTTGGTTACAAATCCCTTATCCATTATTTTTGCTTTTGTCTCACCATTCAGTACTTTTGTTTTGGTATCTACAAATACGAGTGAGAGTCCGTCTTTTTCGATTTTGATATTATCCGCCACTTCTACATTTTCAAACGACATGGTCACAATCATCGAGCCAATAAAAAATCCAGCTTTTTCAACTTTTTCTTTTAATATTCTTGGGTCGATATTGGTCTCTTTCTTGAGATGTACTACAAATGTATTTGTATTTAGATCTATGATTACACTATCAACTTCGGTCAACGATTTGAGGTGCTTATTAATAGCATTTGAACACATAGAGCAGGTGAGTCCAGTGGCTACAATTTCTGCTTTTGATATTTGTGCATTCGAATTTGTAAAGATAAAAAGCACTGATAACGTAAGTAAGAAAACTTTTAAATTCATGATTGTTATTATTTGATTTGATTGATTTGATTTATTATTACTTGTTCAGTCGGATTGATGGCTATGAGGTTACCTGATGTATCAAATAAATAGGAGGCCGGCAGAGCTTCTACCCCAAATTGTATAGCTGTCTTGGCATCAAACCCATGAGGATCTATTAATTGTGTGTACTCAATCTTATCTTTTGAGATTGCTTTGAGCCATTTTGTACGATCTGTATCCAAAGATATTCCTACGATTTCAAAATTCTCAGACGAATAGTCCTTGTGCAGGTCAACTAGTTTTTTATTAGCTTTCCTACATGGCGCACACCACGATGCCCAAAAGTCTACCAGAAGTACTTTGCCTTTAAATGATGAAAGATTTGTTGATTCACTCAAATTGTTAATTAAAGTAAAATGTGGTATAGTGTCACCTATTTTAAATTGCCCTGTTAATGAAAATGATTTCACTATGAAAATGACTAAAAAAAATATATTTCTCATCCTTGTTTTAATGTTTTGATTTTTTAAAATTTAATCAAACCACCTGAATAAAAAATTCAGGTGGTTTAGATACTTCTAAAGCACTACTAATCCTTCTTTTCTGGTCGGTCATATTGACAACAGCCATGGAGATTATTGTATACTTCATCTTCTGCCCGAAATTTATCACTGTCATATCCGACCGCTGCTATTTTTTTCAGGACATCATCAATACTAATCTTGGTACTATCTATCGTTATCTTGGCCATTGTAGTTTCTGCATCCCATTCAGCATTGGATTTGCCTTTTACGTTACCAGCTTTTTCGATGTTCTTTTTGCACATGCCACAATTGCCATATACTTTGACTTCCACGACTTTTAAATTTTTAGTTTGTGCTACACTAATATTGGTAGTAAACAACGCAATACATACCACGAATGCACTTAATATAAATGATTTCATTTTTATTTAATTTTAGAATTATAAAAGGAATTAAATTTTTAAGATAACGGACATTTTTGATGTTAAATCACACCTGAAATGTAAAAAAGATCTTTTAAAATATAGTAGGTTAGAGATGTTTTAAATGCAAATAAAACTATTTTACATTTTTGGATTTCACAAAACAACTAATATTTAAAATGACCTGAAAGCCCTATTGAAAAAACAGGGAATTTTAGCAGGCTAACATAGGAAGGATTGATAAAGCACCCTTAAGTTGTCCACAGGGAGTGGAGGTGGGTTATACAGATAAAATCTTAATGTTTTTTCATTTTCATATACTTCGTTTGTGGTGCTTGAGCTTGCCCACGCAATAGTTTCAGAGATAATAGGTTGAATATTAGAAAATACAACTTTTGTTATTTCCGAAGCATTTGTATTTAGCTTTTTGTAGTGTGACTTATCTTCACAGCAAGGCTTCTTTTTGATTACATTACCTTTTGCTAAAACATCTTTTGTTTCACAAGAGACTGCTTTTTTTGCTGAGCAACACTTTTTCTTTTTCTGAGTGCAACAATTGTGAGATTTTATAAAAAAGGAGATAGTAGTACCATTTTTTTGACATATATGCTCATAAGCTGTTACACCCAACGATGAAAAGAGCAGATTGAATGCCAATAAAATATGTATTACTTTGCTTATCATTATGTTTAATGTACTATCTCAAACGGCTATTTATTAATTATTGTTATTAAATATACATTATTTTGTAAACATTTAACCTAACCTTAAAGTTCCGTTGATTGAATTTTATTACGTTAGTACTTAATTCTTCTTCACAATATAATTCGTCGCTATTGTGCATATTCTGAATTAGTAAGAAATTTTTGATCACTTAAAGTCTTCAAAAAATTGACTAAATCTATTCTGTCTTGGTATTTCGTAACTATTCAGGTATAACCCCGAACGGGGTGAAATATTAGTAACTACGGATGTAAATCCGTGGTGAAAATGGAACACTACATGATTTTGGCGGTATTTTTGATGAAAGTTGCAAAAAATTTGCGTGTCTGCCTTTGGCATGGACAAAATGACTTTAGGCCTACCTACACCTGAATAGTTTCGATATTTCAATAATAAACTTAACTACTGAACAAGAAAATTATCTAAGTCATCCGTAAGATCATAGTCATTAAATAATAGTTTGTAGGCTTGCAAATTTTGTTTAAAGAGGTCAGAGAGCAACTTTTTAATCCCTGTAGTACCGCCAAAATCTCCTTTATACCATTGGAAAAGTTTGGTTGAGTAAATAGTTTTGGTTTCATGATTAATTTTAGTTTCGTTTTCTAGAAATAAAGTGGTAGCTAGAGATAACTGCTGCGCTATATTTTCTACTCGATAAAATGCAATGGGTGGACAACTCACTGCACCACAGTTTAATGCGAAATGGATTCTATAATCAAGCTCTTTTACAGCCCACTTTTTGATCCAAGAAGGTGTAAAGACATTTGGCAAGTAACCCAATGAAACCTTTAACCGATATCTTCTCAAAATACCATGTTCAATATCATCCAAACTCATATTTTTACCTGCAATGAGAATTTCTTTAACATTGTAAATCAAAGGTTTAGTAACTTTGTGGTATTTGCGAAGGATCAAAAAGTACGCATTGTACACATTAATCCAAAAAGTTTTTTTAGCATCGTCACTCACCACCTTAAGATCAAAATCTCCATGATCAATACTTGCAAGTTGTGCTATTAAATCCCCGAATGGTTGATCTAGTTTTAAAGCAAGCAACAGTTGCTCACTGATGTAAATTGGATGTAAGATGGGTTTCATAAAGACTAATTCTTGAGCAAATCATTTGGAAATTTACAAAGGCACCTATCAGTCGGATAAATGCCTTTGTAATGTTTTAGTTTATTTTTCCCACCAAACTTTACTATTGATATCATCACCACCAAGTCTAGCGACGGCTTCATTGTAATGGATGCTATTGGTCGCTTGTTCTCCTTCAGGGTAGAAATATCTGACTGGAAAACGATTGTCATTCATATTATCAGGACCAGGCACGAGCGCAGGAATACCTGTACGACGGACATTGAACCAAGCTTCATGTCCATTGCTGATCAGTGCCACCCACTTCTGTGTCAATATCTTGTTAAGATTATCAGTACCATCCAATACTACAGATGGCTGAGTGAGATAATCTATTGGCATCGTCACTTTAAGATAAGCAAATTGGGCTTTAATGGCACTTTCGTAATAATCTTTTGCACTTCCTATTATCCATCCCCTTTGAGCCGCTTCGGCCAAGTCAAAAAGTACTTCTGCACTTTGAATGTATTGCGCATCTACACCATTGGGTACGTCACGCCATATCGCTCCAAAAAGTGATACATCATTTAGGTCTATCCCATTAGACGAAATAGATTCTCTAGTTAAGCCATTCTGAAGTCCCTTGTATTGAGGATTTCCACTGGCTACACTCTTGGACGTAGGTTTGTACAATACGGTAATGCGTGGATCTTTCCACTCTGTGAGTACATTTCTTACTGTTGAAGACATACGATGACCATTATAAATCCCCAAAGCAGTTTGGAATAATGGAAATTGATTGGGTGCAGATGTCAAGTAGGGGATTACGGCATTGTCCGTGTTGCTTAATATCAAATTGCCTTCTGTAGCCAAAGTCTGCAAAGTTGAGAAATCGTTAAGCTTTCTGGATATTCTTACTAGGCTGCGGACTCTCAATGAATTGGCAAATTTCACCCATTTGGTTAGGTTGCCATTGTACATTACATCACCTGCGATTTTATCTTTGGATTCGCTTAAGGTCTTTGATGCTTTCGCCAATGTAGCTAGAATGCCATTTGAACCCGTATAAATTTCTTCCTGCGTATCATACTTTGGAGAGGTGACACCTTCCTTTGCTTTGAGTGCTTCACTGTAAGGAATATCGCCCCACATATCTGTCAATTGGCTGAAAATGTAGCACTTCATTACATCTCCTACTGCTTTGTAAGCATCATTAGTATTGGGTACAGACTGCATCGAATTAATATCCGTGAGGTTGCGATAGAGTAGATTCCAATGTCCTGCATTGCTTCCCATTTCGTATCTATCTATTCGTTCGAACTCTATATCTGATGAAAACTGACAGATAAAATTAGACAATCTAAAACCTTGTTCGTAGGTATTGGCTTGTGACACGCTGACGAGTACATTGGTCAGTAAAAACTCAGGCTCTACGTTGGTTGATCCATTTGGGTTGGTATTGATTGCTTCAAAATCTTTGGTACATGACGATAGAAATACTATGCCTACTACGAATAATATTATATACTTATACATAATGCTAAAATTTCATTTTATGATTAAAAATCGGTTTTCAAACTTAATCCTATACTCCTAGTCGATGGGTAGCTAAAATCTTCTACACCATAAGTATAGTTGGTCTCTTGTACGCCATTGAGTTCTGGATCAAAATGTGGATTCTCTGTAAACAACAGTAGGTTACTACCTATTAACCCAAGTTTTAAACTTTGGATACCTAGTTTTTTTGTGACATTAGGTCCGAAAGCATAATAGATTCCTACTTGTCTGAGCTTGACATATGACGCACTATAGATAGGACTAGCTTCATTTCCTCTGTCATAGTAGGCATTGTAATATGTACTAGCAGGTACGTTGACATCATTAGTAACATAGTTAGGATTTTCGGATGTTCCAGCATTTTTCACACCTTCACCTACGATACCATTGTCTCTGCCCTCCAAGGTCTCCTCCAGCACACCCGATGTGCTTCCTAGTGCTTTGATTCTGGAAGTGATGATACCACCATGTCTCCAATCCACTAAGATATTGATAGATAGATTTTTATATGAGAATTTATTATTGAAACCTACTGCAAAATCTGGGTTGTAATTGCCTAATAGTTTTAGCTTGCTATCTTGGACAGGAACACCATTACTATGTAAAACCTTACCATCAATCTCCACAAATCCCGTTCCATACATATCGCCAACTCTTCCGTCTTGCTTTGCGATATAGAACGTTTCATTTGAGCCGCCATTACCTTGAAAAAACTTAGCTGATCCAGTGATAAACTGATTGACTCCATCTGGCAGTTCAGCCACTCGACTGCGATAGGTAGAAAAATTGACTGAAGATTGCCATACAAAATCCTTTTGTTTCACGACAGCGCCACTCAACCTTAGTTCCAAGCCTTTTGTGACTACTTTTCCACCATTCTGAATGGTATTCGTAAATCCAGAAGCCGTAGATATAGGTCTTCTTATGATCTGATCTATACTTGTGTTTTGATAGACCGAGACTTCTAATTGCAGTCTGCTCTTAAATAAGTATAGGTCTGCTCCTGCTTCTAGTGCATTGGTTCTAACTGGTCTAAGGTTGGCATTTTTGAGGATACTTTCATTGGTGACTTGAAACGATGAACCATAATTTTGATTAAACTGATAGGTATTGACCAATTGGTATGGATCAGTATCATTTCCAGCACTTGAGCTGTTGAATCTCAACTTTAGAAATGAAATAGAAGAAGGTAAATCCCAAGCGTTAGACGCTATAAAACTTAATCCAGCCGAATAATAAGCAAATGAGTTATTGTCTAACGGTAGCGTACTGCTCCAGTCATTTCTGACCGTCAAGTCCATATAAAGCGATGATTTATAACTGATCGTTCCTAGTCCATAAACACTATTGACACGCTTATCAAAAATCTGACTTTTTGCTATCAGGGGTACTCTAGAATTAGACAAATTATATACCCCTGGCAAAAGTAATTGAGTAGCTTCCGTAAATTGATAATCAGTCTTTTGGTCGAACCTATTGGCACCAGCAGCGATAGAAAACATCACGTCATCACTGATTTTGTCATTGTATGAGAGCAATACGTCAGTGTTTATCTCAAAGTATTTCACTTCATCTTCTCTGTAGCTACCAAATAGGTTTCTATTGGTACCAAAAGCTCTACGGAAAACCCTAGAATCATTATATTGGTCAATACCTGTTCTAAGCTTCAAGCTCAGTTTATCGCTAAAAGCGTATTTCAACGCACCATTACCGAATATCCTATTTTTATCAAAGCTATTGGTATTTTCATACAAGGTAAAAAATGGGTTGGTAAGCCAAAGGTAATTGATATCAAATCGGTCAATACCTTCACGCCCGTTTTGCCAATAATCTCTCATCGACTCAGTGTCAAATTGTCTTCCAGTCCAGTTAAATCCATAGAGCACATTTTCATAACCATAACCTAAATTTGGTCTATTTTTACTTCTGGAATTTACATAATTAACATACGCGTCAAAGGTTAGGTTGGACGTCAAATTCTGGTCAATACTTATGGCTAAGCCGTCTCTTTTAAGGTCAGTATTTTCTAATATCCCATTGTTCCTAAGGTTACTGTAAGAGATCCTAAAAGCACCGCTATCCCATTTATTACTTATAGCAATATTATTTTGATTGGTAAATCCTAATTGAAAAAAATCACGGACATTATTGGGATTTGATGCCCAAGCTGTGGGTGTGATCGGTGTATATACTCCAGAACTAATCTGTCGTGCAAATATATCTCCTCCTCTGACAGGATTGCCATTGACATCAACAGATGGACTATCAAACTGAGCAACTAACAAACCTTGGTCTAATCTGGGACCATAACTTGATAGGCCTCCATCATTGACACCGGCACCTTTACCATTTACAAAAGAGTATTGACCATTGTTGCCACCACCATATACATTTTGATATCGTGGCAAAGTGAGCAGTGATTCACCCGTCAAAGATGTGCTCAAACTGATACCCAATCCTTTTTTATTTTGCCCACGTTTGGTAGTCACCAAGATGACACCATTAGAAGCTCTTGAACCATAAAGAGCGGCAGAACCTGCACCTTTCAGTACAGAAATAGAAGCAATATCATCTAAGCTAATCTCTGATCCACCATTTCCGTAGTCGACTTCTTGTAGGGCACCATTATTAGTAAGGTCACTTGCAAAAGGAGTATTGCTGATGGGTACACCATCTACGACAAATAGTGGTTGACTGTTGCCTCCCAAAGAGTTTTCACCTCTGATGATTATTCTTGATGAAGATCCCACTCCTGATGATCCATTGGTTATCTGAACGCCTGGCACTTCACCAGCTAGACTATTGACAAGATTGGTCATAGGGACTTGTGTCAATGTGCGTCCATCAATTTCTTCTACGGAAGATGATAATGCCTGCTTGTTCCTAGTGATACCTAGTGCAGTTACTACTACTTCATCTAAGGTCAATCCTGACTTCATTTCAATCAAAGGCACCACACCATTCACCACGGTGACGGACTGAGTTTCTGTGCCTATGAATGATGCTTCAAGAATAAAATCTTTGTTCGGGTATTCAAAAGTGAAAGAACCATTCTGATCACTAATAGAAAAAACACTAGTACCTTTTATATGTAGCAAAACACCAATCATGGGAGCTTTGTCTTCATCTATGACTTTTCCAATGTATGTTTGCGCCATCAATCCAAACGAAAGCAACTGAAAAATAAGTAAAAATCTTAACTTCATACGTTGTTTATTTTGTTTATTTAATTATAAATGAATAGGCAAGATCAAGTAAATTCGACCTTTGTTGTAAATCTAATTTTAAAGGCAATTGGGCTAATCCCATGATTCTACGCATGATTTCTACTCCAGCATGTCTCATTACTTGTTCTAGATTTAAGGGTGAGATAGCAGTATAATATTTTAGTGCGTGCGCTATGACTGCTTCAGATTGTCTGGCAAAAATCAAATGGGCCACAGTGACCCCAATTTCAAATTCTGGTACACCAAAATAGCAAAACTCTGGATCAATAATTTTGATTCCATCCTTAGACTTTAGCCAACTACCCAAAAAGTAATCCCCATGCAAAAGTGTTTCCCCATCGGCAAGGTATTGTTTGCCAAGTTCATGGACGACTGCTTTTAAGACCATATCTTTTTGATACTTTAAAGCTACCTCGCTTAATCCCACACATACTTCATCAAGGTTAAAACCACTGTCTGATAGAAATGGATAAATATAAATATGCTCATGATTTAACTTTCGCATCTCTTTATTACTTATCAAGTACGGGGATGAATCTTTAGTCACTGATGTGTGAAGTATTGCTGCAAACTCCATGATATCTTTCAAGTCATTGTCTTCTATTTCAGCATCTGATTGGTATAGAAAACTGTAATCACTCGACTGACCCAGATCATCCATTATGAGTACGTGGTTCTCTTTATCCACATGCCATATTTCGGGTGTCCTACTTGATAAAGCGATAATGGGTGCTACCAATGCATAAAATTCTGCTTCACGCATACATCGATCTGCTGGTGCTGCCACTTGTGGATACTTCTCTACGTAGGCACGACTTTGTTTTAGGATAAATGATCGCTCATTGGAAATAACCCTTAACGTGAAATTCATATTACCTTCACCAGGTATCTCTACTCGTAGGACGATTTCGTTTTCATTCAGAAAATTATGGCTAGCTAAGTAGTCTTGAATCGCTACTTTATCATTCTCTAAATTCATTTTATCGATATAAAAGTGTTAATTAATCTATCATGATAGGAAGGATGTACATCGTAACAGTATCGTACAGGATAGCCACATGTATCATCGCAAAGTAGATAATTTTTATAAATCTCTTTGCTATTCATTGACTTAGTATCGTCTTCAAATAGTTCGAGCCGAGCATTGATGTCTTCATACACTATATCTTGTGGATGAAGGATGTAATGACTTGCCAGCACATCAAAGGGATTAAATCCAATAGCACCTTGAGCTAACCATTGATTGAGCCAAGCTTCGGAGTGACTAGCTAACCATTGACAACCTTTGTCTCCTTTTGATAGTTGTGCTAGGTCGTCGCCATCAATCCACACTTTGGAAGAAATCTCAAATGGACATAACGTAACCTTAACGCCACTTTGCAACATCAACTGAAAGGCATCATTATCTAGGTCAAAATTGAGATCTTGCGCTACGCCTCCTTGTGTGCCAATATCAAATTTGTCTGTAGGCTTTCTTCTACCAGCCACGAGTATGACTTCTTCAATTTGATCTTTGATATGAGGGTATTTGGTCAGCAAAAGGCCGATATTGGTCGCAGGTCCTATTGCCATTATGATCATTCGATCGGCTTTCAGTGCGTTGTACAGTGCATCGACAGCATCGTTAGTTTCGACTTTGCTAATATCCATGCCGGTACCTGCACCTTTATATACGGGAATGGGATACGGCGCAAAGTTATCGACCATATAATGACAAAGCTTATAGGCGCTATCTAGATCCGTATTGCCAAAAACTGCACTCATTCCTTTGATCGTTACTTGCTCGCTTTTCATTAACTGAAGTACAGCGTAGCCATCATCAACATCACAATATCCAGCTCTCTTGGTCCGCAGCATCCCTACGGACAAGTCTGTATCTATCCAAACATTTTTAACCATTATCAAACATTTTTATATTATTCCAAAAAGATATTTCGTCTTGCATCCCAGTGGATCGGTCATTTACAAATGAACTTTTGCTAGGGTATACTTTTAAGTCTCCGTTTTTCATATAAGCCATCGTATCGCCCATCGTGAAAGCTTCTTTGAGATCGTGCGTCACGAAGAGAGACGTAATATTGTACTGAGCTACTAATCGCTTGAAGAGTTGCTGCATATTGTATCGCGTTTCTACATCCAAGCTTCCAAAGGGTTCGTCCAAAAGCAATAGTTTTGGATTGATTATGATGGCTCTACCGAATGATACTCGTTGTCGCTGACCTCCTGATATTTGGTTGGGCATTTTATCACCTTGACCCTCAAGTTCAAGATCGATAATCATCTGATGGACCTTCTGATCGATGACTTCGTTGTCCATTTTTTTTAACTTTAGTCCGAAAGCTATGTTTTCATATACATTTAAATGTGGGAATAGCAGATCTTCTTGATAGAGATATACGATATTGCGTAAGTTTGGGCTTAGATCATTTATCTTTATGCCTGCTACAAAGATATCGCCTTCGTCTGGAGCTATAAGTCCTGAAATGGTTTTGAGCATAGTGGTCTTACCACACCCTGACCTACCGAGAATGCTTAAGGTCTTTCCAGCTTCCAACTCAAGATTTATATGTTTAAAAATTTTGGTTTGGCCGAAACTTTTACTAATATTTTGGATGTGTAAAAATTTCATAAAATTTTATTGAATACGTATCTTTTGTTCAAATATATGAGAAACAATGGTGGCAAAATAAGCAAACAGCAACTAAGCGCACCGAAATAAAAATTAGATTCTTTGATAAACAAAAAAACCTTAATGGTAAGTGTTTCTACCTTGCCGACGCCAATGATAGATGTCAAGCCATACTCAAACCATGAAATCAAAAATGTTTGAAAAAAACAAATCATAAGCATTCCCTTGGCCAATGGTAAAGTCACTTTGAGGAAACCTTGCATGACATTGCCACCAAGTGTAGCAACTAATTGTTCGTAGCTTTGGATCTTTTCGCCCCAAAAGCTTGTAAAAAAAATAAGCGCATAAGGGAAAGCCACAAAGGATTGCGCTAAAATGACCCCATACAACGTTCCGAATAATCTCATTTTTAAGAAAAAATATATCATACATGCCCCAAAAACTACTGGTGCTATCACATAAGGAAAATAAGCCAACATAGACATCGTGTGTCTGCGTGGATGATAGCTAATGTATCTACTTACGTAAAAACCCAAGGATGTGGATGTCAGCGCAACAAAAAATGAAATAAATAAGGAGGTAATAAAACTCGTTCCTAGACCTGATTGACTGCTGAATATCTGTTGCCAGTTTTTTATGCCAAAATAATTGGGCGTCAAATCGGGAAATTTCCACTCCGCAGAAAGAGAAAGTAAAAAGAGATAAAAAAATGGAAACATAATCATCACCACATAAAGCAGCAACGTTACCTTGCGGAACTTAGGCATAAACTTGCTTTTGTCGTGAGAAAATAAAATAGGTGATCATTCCTATCACAATACTATAAATCACAGCTATCACGTAACCTTCAGATATTTTGGTAAGGTCGTATTGCTTCAGATCTCTGACTATAAGCACGGACAACATCTGAGGTGCTTCTCTCCCTAGGATCAATGGAATCTCATAAGCGCCCATGAGGAAAATTAAATAGAGCGAAATCAACTTTTTTGACTTATGTAATAATATGGGAATCTCAACTTTCCAAATACTTTGTCTTCGATCAGCTCCTAATGAGTTGGCTAGTTTGTGTAATTCATCTACTTTCTCATTTTCATAAATATTCAAAAAAAGCAACAGAAAAAAAGGTGCTACGACACTTACAAATGTGATGATTATTCCTATGGCATACTGATCGTTGATAAGATCTGGAAAACCGCTCAAATCTTCAGTCCAACCTATTTTATAGCTTAATCTTGAGAAAAAACCTGACTTACTGAGTACTTGGACACCAAAGAACGCTGCCACTACTCCAGGCAAACTCAGTGGCAAATAGGCAATAAATGAAAGTATTTTGTTTTCAAAATCTTTGTGAAAAATGATAGTCAAGTATAAAGCAAGACTTATAGATATCACCATCGACACCGCCGAGATAGCAGCCGAATATCCAAAAGACTGGATAAACTCACCTGTGGATAATACTTCCTTCCAAAACCTGAAAGTAAATCCTTCATTTGCAATACCCACTACCCCAAAACTATACAGCACAGCGTAACTAAAAGCAGCTGCTACTGGCAAGATAGCCAAAACAAAAAACAGACCCAGACTTATTTTATTTTCACTATTTTTCGATAACATACTTTCTAAAATCTTCATATAACTTGATCATGTATCGAGGGTCAGGTTCTTGGATGGCGTGGCCTTTTAGTTCTTCTATCGATGGACCATAAAGACGCTTGGGTATTTGGTCAAATTTGACTTTGTCATCTGCTGTCAATAAATCATAACTAAGCACCGTATTGGCATTCACTCCGGAGACATCTGCTTTTCTGAACTGGGCATCAGGAGACAAAAAGTAGTTGATCGCTACCATCGCTCCTGCTTTATTACCGCTATTGGATACTATACCCAAGTAATTACTATTTTTTATAGTCCCATTTTTCCATGGATAAACTTTTGTCGATTTTGGAATTAATCCCTGATTGATTTTGTCATCTATTCCACCTTCTCCGAATCCGTAGCTAATTTTAATCTCTCCGTTGGCATACATTTGATTGAGCTTAGTGTTTTCTGAAGGGAAAGTTTCCCCGTTTTTCCAAAAGTATTTTTTGTGTTGATTGATCCAAGCCCAAAGTTTTTCAGATAGATCACTATATTTTATTTCATCAAATGTCCCATCCAATCCATGGGGACTACCGCTCAGCTCAGCTAGAAAACTCTTCAATAAAGTCATACCACTAAAATCATTTGATATCGTGAAATATCCTTGATTTTGCTTTACGTATGCAGCTAACTCTGGTAAAGTAGATGGTGGAGTCGGTGTTTCGATGCTGTCATGAACGAGTGCAAACTGTGTGATACTCCACGGAACTTCCATTCCACCAATAGGTTGCTGGAAGTCTGTACTTATAAATTTATTGCTCAAATCTATTAACTTTGAGTTGGGTATTTTGTCTAGAAATGGTCCCCAAAGTCCATCTATAGCCTTGAGTTGAAAGAAGGTTTCTCCATTGATCCACACCATATCTACCTGACCATCTGACACGTTTGCTTGTTTCTCCCCCATAAGGAGTTGAACGATTTCCGGACCTTGTCCTCCTACGATATTTAGGGTGATGCCATGCTTTTCTTTCAGGTGTGGTTTTATATATTCATTGATATATTTGTTGAGATCAGGACTCCCTTGCCACATCATAAAAGTAACTTCTGATCCATTTGCCCGCGTTAGAATTTCTGACCATTCTAGTGTTAAAAGGTCAGTGGTAGGATTGGTGGCTTTTTGGTCTTTACAACCAAATATAATCATGGTCAATAGGATAAAAAAAATACGTCTCATATTCATCAATATTGATTAATGATAAGGCAATAGCCCAAAATTACAATGAAATAATAAAAAGAAAATAGTGATTTTATAAGGCTAATCAGAAGCTCGGTGGTGCTCTTAATGCTCGCTGACTTGGAAGCCCTAGTTGAACTATAACCTTAAAATGAGAGGTAATTTTATCTGCAATTGTATTGTTAAAAATGCTAATTAATAGCATTGATATTTTTATGTTTTGACACTTTAGCTTTAATAAATATTTTAAATCTGATCGTTCATTTAAATCTGCTAATTGTGGTAGTAATAGCGCTTCAATAAACACATTTTTCAGCTCATCTATCAATGCTTCCGTCTGCCAAGACAGCTTAGCAAAAATATTTCTATCAAATTGATCTTTTGTACAGCCTATCAAATAGCATCCATTTCTATAATCTGGACCGATGCTTGAAAACCCTTCTTGTAAGTCGCCTATCACGGTAGTCCAATCTACCTTATGCAATTCCACACAGTCATTTCCGACTGAAATCACACCTTGAAATCCCTGATCAAAAAGCGTCTGATAAGCATTTGCTAGTCTTTCACCAAAAGTGTCTCCAATCTGAAGTGATTCATCAAAATGAAAAACTGGTATTGGAAGAGATTTTAATACTTTTTTTGTTCGGCGAGAGAGAATTTTTGCTATCTGATTTTTTTGGAATCTATTCGTTAGTTTTCCCCAATCCTTGTTACTAGCCTCTACTCTTTCAGAGCGACTAAAATATAAAATTGCTATATTAGGTTTTATAATCACTTAACAAAGGTAGCAAAATAATATAATGTAGTCTCCATTTTACTAGAATTAGGAACAAATTTTTTATTCAGACAATGAAAAAAAGTAATCCTTTATGGAAGTAGTCATTAATATCATAATATTGGGTATTCTGCGCTGTGCAGGATTTGATGGTAACGGTGGTTATGATGTTTGGTTAGATAGGGCTGCTTGGTGTATTTATGATATTCTCGCATTTTTATTAGGAATACTAACATAATATAAGCCGGTTGTGGATATTCGTTTTATACTTGTTGCTTGTAAGAATGAGAGATTCGTTTACATACATCTAGCAAACGTTAAGTAAAAGGCTTTTGTTAACAGACTTTCGTAAAGGTACTTGTTTAATATGGATAGACGATCATTAAGTTGTGACAAAAATGGGGTGGAGGAGTGGCACATATAAGTAAGCTGAACGAACTGCTGTCACTAAAGGTCATATAATATGTGGTGGGATCGCAATCAGCTACTCGTTAAACTTGGTAAAGGCGGAAAAGATCGGGTAATCATACTCAGTGAAACTTTAAAGCAACTTTTTAAAAAAAATTATT
>Ga0105045_10000685_pt1 | contig 25710 bp, 12 predicted proteins | sample MAT02_FD_78089 | JGI IMG/M metagenome (GOLD analysis project Ga0105045, IMG submission 78089) | Freshwater microbial communities from Lake Fryxell liftoff mats and glacier meltwater in Antarctica - MAT-02 (megahit assembly) | ecosystem: Environmental > Aquatic > Freshwater > Ice > Liftoff... | reverse complement strand
GACCCGACCACCGGCGATGACTCGACCACCAGCACCACCGACCCCACGGGCGACCCGCCGGCGATCCAGATCCCGCCGGCCGACGCCGGCCTCGATTACCAGCTCGGCGGCGCCTATCCGCCACCCCCGGGGGTCGGCGTCGTCTCGCGCGACCGCAACGCGCCGGCTGCGGACGGCCTCTACAACATCTGTTACGTCAACGGCTTCCAGACCCAGCCCGACGAGGAGTCCTTCTGGCTCGACCAGCACCCCGAGCTGGTCCTGCGCGACGGCGACGACGCGCCGGTAATCGACGAGGACTGGGGCGAGATGTTGCTCGACACGCGCACGCCGGCGTCGCGGGCGGCCCTCGCGGAGATCGTCGGCGGGTGGATCGCAGGCTGCGGCGCGGCCGGCTACCAGGCCATCGAGATCGACAACCTCGACTCCTACGCGCGCTCGGATGGCCTGCTCGATCAGGACCAGGCCGTCGCGTACATGGCCCTGCTCGCCGCGTCCGCGCACGCGGGCGGCATGGCGATCGCCCAGAAGAACTCGACCGAGCTGCTGCCCCGTCGCGCCGAGATGGCCACCGACTTCGTCGTCTCCGAGGAGTGTAATCATTATGACGAGTGCGACGATTACCTCGCCACCTACGGCGACGCCGTCCTGATGATCGAATACAGCGACGCCGACTTCGCCAAGGGCTGCGCCGGTTATCCGCAGATCTCGATCGTCCGCCGCGACCTCGACCTCACGACGCCCGGCGACCCGCAATACGTCTACGACGCCTGTTGAGTCCCGCCCCCCGCGACCAGCCTGTCACGGCGCGCGCTCGCTGAGTCGCTTGACGTGGGCGAGCACGCGGGTGTGGATCCCGTGCATCAGCGAGTCGGACCCCAGGGCCCAGTAGGCCGCGGGCGCCAGATCGAGGGTGTACCAGGTGCTGCCCTCAAGGCAGGACCGACTCGAAGGCGGTCAGCAGCGGGATGAGCAGCAACAGCGCGACCAGGTGCCCGAGGAGCGCTGGCTTTCACGTCGACCCCGCACGCAGCGTATCGCGCCGCGGGCCGCTTGTGGCGGCGCTGACGGCTGTTTTGAATAGTCTGGCCGCTGCTCCGTCGGAGGGCCCCCCCGGGGCCCCTCATGGCGAGATCACGCGACAAGAACGGACCTGCTCGCCCCGACCGCGGCCTGCGGCCGGTGCAGGACGTCATCGGGAGGATCCGCTTCGACGCGGCCCTCGATGTCGCGCGCTTCAGCGTCGGCTACGAGGAGCGCTTCGCGGGGGTGCGCGAGGCGCCGCTCGCGGGGGTCCTCGGCGAGGGTGAAGTGCCGTGGCACCGGATCTGGTTCATCAAGGCTGGATCGCTGGTCGTGTGGGACCGTCGCGAGCGCATCGACCTCATCCTCGGGTCCGGCGTCAGCCCGGCCCCCGACCTGGCCGCGGTGCAACGCGCATGCGCGCCGCAACCCGGCGCGCCCGAGGTCCAGACCCGGCGTATACGGGCGCCAGGACCCGCCGCGAAGTTCGTCGGACAACCCTGCTTTCGCTTCGATCCGATGCGCGCCGCCTGGGTCCCGCACGCCGCCGCAGGTGCTCGCGAGGCCGTGCCGGAGTCGCTGCAAGTCGTCACCTACAACGTGCTCTTCGACATCTACGAGACCGAGAAGATCTACAGCGAGCGGCGCCGGGCGGCCTGCATCGCGCTGTTGCGGGCGCGTGACGCCGACATCATCGCGCTCCAGGAGGTCACGCCGAAGCTGTGGGCGCAGTTGCTGGCGACGCCGTGGGTGCAAGACGGCTACCACGTCTCGTCGGGCCCGGACGCGGCCGGCCTCGATCCTTACGGTCAGGCCTTGCTGTCGCGCTGGCCGCTGACGCTCGAGCTGCATGCATTCTCGACCCAGAAGCGGCTGCTGGTCGGCCGCCTCGATCTGGCGGACCGCTCGCTGGCGATCGCGGCGGTCCACCTGACGAGTAATCACAAGCCCGACGCGCTCGACAAGCGACGCGAGCAACTGGGCGTGCTCACCCAATGGTTGGCCCGCGAGGCCGGTGACGCGATCGTGCTCGGTGACTTCAACTTCGGCGACGGCGACGAGAACACGCGGGTGGCCGCCGCTGGGATGACGGACGCGTGGCAACTCGTGCATCCGCACCACCCGGGCTTCACCTTCGACCCGGTCGCTAATCCGCTGGCCGCGATCAACAGCCGTTCGGGCCACGCCGGCCGCTACGACCGCGTGCTCATGCACTCGCCGGGCCGGACCCTCGTGCCGGTCGAGATCACGATGTTCGGCGAGCGGGCCTTCGCAGAGGACGCCGGCCAGAGCCTGTTCACCTCGGACCACTTCGGGCTGTGCTGCCTGTTGCAGGTGACGAGCGCGGGCGATCCAGTGCGTGTCACGCTCGCCGCGCCCGCGATCGCCACGGAGCATGTCGGCGTGGCCGAGCTGCCGCTGTGGGCCGCGTTGCCCTCTCCGCGACACGTGGCGGCGGTGCAGGCGGTCGCACGCGCGTGCGTGGCCGTGCTCGGCGCCGAGGATGCCGCCGTCCACGTGGTCGGCTCGGCGCGTCTCGGGGTCGCCAGCGCGGACTCGGACCACGACCTCGTGTGCGCCGGTCCGGCGAGCCAGGACCGCCACGCCCTGTTCGCGGCCGTGCAGGAGCAGCTCGTCGTGGCCGGCGTGCTCACCCGCGGACGCGAGGTCGCAGGCGCCGGACTGTCGCTGCTGCGCTGCCGGATCGGGGACGTCGCCGTCGATCTGCAATTCGCCGGCCTGCCGCCCTCATTGCACACACACGGGCTCGCGGGGCTCGACGCCGCGGCGCTCTCGAGCCTCGATGACCCGAGTCGCCGCGCCGCGCTCGGCTGCGTCGACGCCGACGCGCTGATGCGGCTGGCGACCGCGCGGGTCGATGTCGCGGTGTTCGTGCCGATGCTGCGCCAGGTCCGTGCGTGGGCGCGGGCGCGAGAGATCGACGTCGGCGCGTGGGGGCTGCTGGGTGGCTACACCTGGGCGTTGCTCGCCGGGTTTGCGAGCCGCGACGCGGGGCCCGAGGTGCGTGGCCCCGACGCATTGTTACGCCACTTCTTCGCGCTCTTCGCCGCCTGGGCGCCGGGACAACCCGTCGCGTTCGCTGCCCCACCGGCTGCGCCACCGAGTCGCCGCGCGCCATGGCCGATCTACACGCCGACTGCGCCGAGCTTCAACTCGGCCCGCAGCCTCACGCGATCGACCCACGACATACTCCGCGCCGAGCTCACCCGCGGCGCGGCGCTGCTGGCCGCCGGTGGGCCCTTCACTGCGCTGTGCACCGCCGTCGACCCGCCCACCCGACGGGTCACGCTGGCGCTACGGGCCGACGACCCCGCGGCGCTGGCCGCCGGCGCCGGCTGGCTCGACGGTCAAGTGCTCGGCCTGCTGCTCGCGCTCGAGCGCAGCGGCGCATGCGTGCGGCCGTATCCGCGGCCCATACACGTCGCTGGCGGCCTCGACTACAACATCGGCGTCGAGGGCGGTGGCGGGCTCCTGGTCCCCGCGCAGGCCTTCGCCGCCGAGTTCGAGGTGTGGATCAGCCGGCCGTCCGGGGTGTCGCTCGCAGCGACGCTGATCCAGCGCTGAGGGCGGCTTACGCCGCTCCCCTCGACCATTGCATCCGCGACAACAATCCGTTCCCGGTCCGCCGGTTCCCAGCCGCCGGGCCCGGCGCATAATGCCCGGGTGCCCGACACGAACGACCACGACGACATCGGTCAAGACTTCGCGGGCGAGGATGGCTGGCGGATGGACCACGGCGATGTCATCCCCGGGTTTCCTCAGCACCCACACCGCGGCAACGGGTCTGTGGAGTGACTCGCTCGCTCATTGCGGGATGAGCGGCGCGCAGGTCGAGACCCCCGCGCCGACGATGCGGATCGGGGCGTCCTGCAGCACGACCTTGAGGTCTTGCAGGCCGTTCTTGTCGCTGTCGTCGAAGTCGAGGTGGGTGACCTCGCTGGTGTTGTCGGACTCGGCGTCGGTGAAGAAGTAGAAGTCACCGGCGAAGAACGCGAACGCGAAGCCGCCGCCGGTCTTCACGCCGGGCAGCAGCAGCACGCTCTTGGTCGCGCCGCTGTTCTTGTCGACCTCGACCAGGCGCGAGGGATCGGGACCCGCGAACAGGAAGGCGCGGCCGTCCCCGGTGCCGCCGACCTCGGCGAGCCCGTAGTCGCTCTTGCCGAGCTGCATGAGATCGAGCGTGTCAGGGTCGACGCTGAAGAACTCGGCGACCTTGTCGCCCTCGGCCTTGAAGTTGTAGTGATTACCGTGCAGGCGATCGCAGGGGTCTTGCGCCGAGTTCGACACGAATGCCATGCCGAAGTTGGTGATACCGTCCTGACCGGGGACAAACCCGGGATCCGAGCATTTGCTGACGTCGGTGATATCCACCTTGCGGATCTGTTGATCGCTGAATTGCACCCACGCGAAGCCCTCGCGGTCGACGCCCATCGAGAAGGTCGAGGGCGGCAGGCCGCAGTCGACCACGCCGAGCATCTTGAGCTCGTTCTTGACCGGGAAGTACTTCCACAACTGCGCGGTCTTCGAGAGCACGAAGATCCCGTCGTCGAGCCCGACCACGAGGTCGGGACACGGGCAGGCATCGACCACCACGCCCGTGGTCGAATCGCCGGTCTCGCCGGGGCCGGTCTCGCCAGTGCTCGTCTCGGTCTGCGAACCACTCGATGCATCGGCGCCCGTGCTGCCCATGCTGCCCGTGCCGCCCGTACTGCCCGCGCTGCCCGTGACCGGCTCGCTGGTGCCGGTCTCGCTGGCCCCGCCGGTCGCGCTGGCGCCGGTCGTCGGCACGTCGCCGGTGCTCGGGCCCGGGTCGGTCGGGTTGGCTGATGTCGTGGCGGCGGTCGCCGTGGCGGCAGTTGCAGTGCCGGTCGCGGACGTGTCGCTGCCGGATTCACCGCCGGTGAGCGGGGCGCCCGTCCCACAGGCGAGGGTCAGGGAGCCGGCGAGGAGGGTGCACGCGCGTCGCATCGACAGAGGATACATGCCTGGCCCGGGCGCCGGCCAGGGCTCGGGTCGTGGCCGGGCTGTCACGCGGCGTGGGGCGTCGGGCCGCGCTCGTGGGTGACCAGGCGCAGATGCACCACGGTCGCCAGCAGCCAGCCGCACGCGAAGGTCCACAGCAGCGCCTGCTCGAGCACGACCGCCCCGCTGAAGGTCGGCGAGACGGCGGCCGCCGCGAACGCGAGCGCGCGAGCGATGCCCGCCACCGCGGCAGCGCCCCAGATCCACGCCCAGGCGCCGCCACCCATCTGCAGCGCGGGGCTCGCGAGCACGACGCACACGCCGCTGACGAGCGCCCCGACGCTGGCGCTGATGATGCGAAAGGTGTGCAGACCCGGGTCGGTGGTCGCGGTGAGGAACACCGACTGTAACAGGTAGACGGTCACCGGCAGCGGCGGCAGCAGCACCAGCACCAGCGCGTCGCGGGGGCGCAGGTGGAAGTCGAGGCCGGTGCTCAGCAGGGCCCGGCGGGTCGCCAGCAGCGCGGCGAGCAGCGCGAGGTCGGCGACGGTATAGAGATAACGCAGGCCGAAGAAGTACACCGCCCACGCCCACTCGTCTTCGGTGACGAATTTGGGCACGATGTCGAGATACAGGGTCGCCAGGCGCATCTCGGCGATCAGGCGCAGGAGCAGGCCGAGGCCGATAAACATCCAGACGCGCCGGCCGGGGTCATCGCGCGCGAGCTGGGCGCGGCCGGCGAAGGCCATGTAGACCGCGGCGACCTCGACCGCGAGCGTCGCGAAGAACAGGATCAGGCGCAGCTTCGGGATCGCGAGCACGGTGCCGATCGCGGTGGCCGCGAGCACGCCGACCCACATGAGGATCAGCGAGCGACGCGCGGCAGCGAGGCGGGTCAGGGACAAGCGGCCCTAGCGTGCGGTCCGGACCGGACCCCGGTCAAGGTGGTTGGCGGTGCAAGGTCGCGCGTACACCCCCGCGCGGGCGCAGGGTGATCGAGAACTGCGGGCGAGGCACGTCGCGTTGGGCCACCTGCGGCCGCCAGCGCCGGGCGATCGTCGCCAACAACAGCACGGCCTCCAGCATCGCGAAGTTGTGGCCGATGCACAGCCGAGGTCCGCCTCCGAAAGGATAGTAGGCGAAGCGCGGGAGTCGGTGCAGCAAGCCGTCGAGCCAGCGCTCGGGCTCGAAGGCGAGGGGCCGCTCGAAGTACCGCGGGTCGCGATGCGAGCTCCACTGGAACATCCAGACCTGGGTGCCACGCGGCAGGGTCTCGCCGCCGATCTCGACGTCTTCGATCGCCTCGCGGCCGATGCTCCACGCCGGCGGATACAGGCGCATCGTCTCGAGCACGACCGCCTCCGCGTAGGGCAGCCGCGCCGCGTCGGCCGCGGTGGCGGGGCGACCGGCGAGCACCGCCTCCGCCTCCGCCGCGAGTCGCTGCCACGCGCCGGGCCGCCGCGACAGCAGCACCAGCGCCCACGACAGCACCAGCGCGGTGGTCTCGTGCCCGGCCATGAACAGGATCAGGACCTCGTCGCGGAGCTGGATGTCGCTCATCCGGGCGCCGTCCTCGTCGCGCGCAGCGAGCAGGATCGACAGCAGATCGCCGCGGTCCTCGCTGCTGCGGCGCCGCTCGGCGACGATCTCGTCGACCACCGTAAACAGCCGCGCCCGCGCGGCCGTGAATCGGCGGTTACCCGGCAAGGGCAGGCGCGCGAGCCCGGGGAGGATGCTGTGGCGCCAGTCGCTGTAGCGGGCCATCAACACCTCGAGCGCGTCGCCGAGGTCCTCCGCGCGGCGGCCGACCTCGCTCGACAGCAAGGTCGTGGCGACCACCTCGCGCGCGAGGTCCATCATCGCCGCGTGTACGTCGATGACCTGTCCCTCGCGCCAGGTGTCCATCATGCGCTCGGCCGCGGCGACCATGCTCGCTGCGTGACGGACGATGCGCTCGCGCTGGAAGGCCGGCTGCGCGAGCCGCCGCTGGCGCCGCCAGAAGTCGCCCTCGCTGACGAGCAGGCCGTTGCCGATGACCGCGGCGAGGCCGCGGGTCAGCCGGTCCTTGATGAAGCTGCGGTTCTTGGCGACCAGCACCTGGTCAATGAGCTCGGGGCTATGCAACACGACCGGCGAGTGCACGGGCATCCGCAGGCGCACCATGTCGCCGGCGGCCACGCTGCGGCGACAGAACTCCGCCGGGTCGTGCATGAAGTGGAGCAGGTTGCCGAAGGGCGTCAGCCCGCGGATCTCGGGCATCACAGGCACTTGTGGCGCGGCGGCGGGCATGGTGGCGCCATCTTGCCGGGCCCGGGGACCAAAACGCAACGCAGGCGACGGCCCGCGCCGCAACCGCGCCGACCTGGTTACCGGCGCCTCGGATATACTGCGCGCATGGCCTTTCGCCTGTCACGCCGGGGTGCTCTCACAGGCGACGCGCGGCGCCTCGCCGACGACGAGCTCGGGGCCGCGATCGATCGCCTCGAGGACGCGAGCCAGCCCGCGGACCCGCGGGTCCACGCCGCCCGCAAGTCGATCAAGCGCGTCAGAGCGCTGCTTCGCCTGGTCCGCGCGGCGGTCCCCGCGAGCCGCTTCCGCGAGCACAACGCTGCCCTCCGCGACGCCGCCCGCGGGCTCTCGGCGGCGCGCGACGCCGCGGTCGCGCTCGCCACCTTCGACGCCCTGGTCCGCGAACCAGACCCGCTGCTGGCGGCCGTGCGCGCCGACCTGGTCGCGCGCCGCGGCGACACAGGTGGCGGCCCCGACCCCGCGCTGCTGCAGGTCGCCGCGCAGGCGCTGAGCCGCGCCCGTCCGCCGCTGCTGGCAGACCTCGGCGCGCTCGACTGGTCGTGCCTCGAGGCTGGCCTTCGGGACAGCTACGGCGGCGGCCGTGCGGCGATGCGGGCGGCCCTGTCTGGCGATCGCGGTCAGGACGACGAGGCGTTTCACGACTGGCGCAAGCGGGCCAAGGACCTGTGGTACCAGTGCCAACTGCTGCGTGACGCCTGTCCGGAGCTGCTCGGGGCGCTCGAGGGCATGCTCGCCACGCTCGGCGAGCAGCTCGGTGAAGACCACGACCTCGCGGTGTTGCAAGCCTCGGCGCCCGCGAGCCCGGCCCTGCACGCGCGGATCGCCGAGCAGCACGACAAGCTCAGGACCGCGGCCGCCCGCGTGGGCCACCGCGTGTATGCCGAGCGCCCGCCGGCCTTCTTGCGGCGCATGCGGGTCTACTGGCGGACGTGGCGCGGCGACGAGTCCGGCGCCCTGTAGGTCGCTTGATCGACTCAGCCGGCCGAGAGCGCCGCGTTGCTGATCGGCGTCGCGGCGGTCGCGGGCGTGGCCGCCGGCTTGCGCGCGAGCAGGCGGCCGAGCCCGAGCTTGGTCATCAGGGCTCCGCCAGCGCCGATCGCCATGACGGCCGGCGCCGCGAGTGCGCCGGTCAACGCGATCACGCCGGCGGCCAGCGCGACGCCGGTCGCCGAGGACACCGCGCCGGTGCCGGCCTCGGTGACGGTGTGCAGTGCTGCCTGCTTGCCGGTCATCGTGCCGCGCCGATAGGCACGCAGCCCGGTGAACGCCCCGAAGGCGCCGTCGATCAGCAGGCCGACGCCGCCGACCCGCGCCGCGCCGCGCAGGACCTGTCCGCCCGCTGCTCGCGCCGTGCCAGCGGCGACCGTGCTCGCCGTGAGCTGGCGCAGCGCCGGGGGCACCGCCGTCGCGCCGACGACACCATCGAGCAGCAGGGTCGGCGCGAGCACGTTGACGACGTCGACGGCGCTGCGGGTGCAGGCGCGACGCACCGCGTGCTGCACGGCGCCCGCGAGCAGGTCCTTGCCGCCGGACTCGTAGAGGGCCTGCGCGGCCGCCTGGGTGCCGAGGGCAGCCTGAGCGGCGATGGTCCCCATGATCAGATTTCGCTGGCTCTGCAGATCGGTCATCGCTGGGTCTCCTCGCCGACAGTGGCGCGCGTCGGCGTGGCCCACATTAGCGCGTCTGGCTGCGATCACCACCGATGGCCCCCGCGATTCGTCGCACGCGGCGAGCCCCGCGCCGTCACGGCAAGGGCGTCACGCTGTGCATCACCAGGCACTGGGCGATCTGCGGCAGCAGCAGCACGCGATCGACTGCGACCGCGCCGAGCACTGAACCGGGCATCAACTTCGACTCGGCCGACGACGGCTCCTGGACGATGACGACGCCGCCGTGACGCTTGATCGCCTGGCAGCCGAGCACGCCATCGCGGCTGGCGCCGGTGAGCACCACGCCGACGACGCGCTTGCGATGCGACTCCGCGGCCGACTCGAACAGCACGTCGATCGACGGACGCGCATGCATCACCCGGGCCTCCGTCGAGAGCGTCAGGTGACCGTCCTCGACCAGGACATGATAGTCGGCGGGCGCCAGGTACACGCGCCCTGGCACCAGCGGGTCCTTGTCCTCGACCTCGCGCACCTCGAGCGGACAGCCGCGCTGGATCGCCGCCACCAGGCTGAGGTCATCGGTGTGGATCGCACGGTGCTGGACCACGACCACCGGGCAGCGAAAGTCCTTCGGCAGGCCGCGGAGGATCGTCGGCAGCGCCGTGAGTCCGCCCAGCGAGGTGCCGATCACGACCAGACGCCAGCGGGGAGGCGCGCCGACCAACGAGCCGGCCGCGCCCCGCATCAGCCGCCCCTCCGGCGAAACAGCTTCTCGGCGGCGTTGAGCTCCTCGTAGTCGTGCTGGTGCGGCGTCCCGGCGAGCGACTCCTTGCGCCCGAGCGCGAGCACGCCGAAGCGCCGCAGGCTCTCGTAGAACAGCTCATGCACGCGGGTCTGGAGCATCTCGTCGAAGTAGATCATCACGTTGCGGCAGATGATCACGTGGAACTCGTTGAACGACCCGTCGGTGACGAGGTTGTGGTGCGAGAACACGATGTTGCGGCGCAGCGACTGCTTGAAGATCGCGTGGTCGTAGCGGGCGGTGTAGTAGCGCGAGAACTGCTCGCGGGCGCCCGAACGCAGGTAGTTGGCGGTGTACTCCTGCATCACCTCGATCGGGAAGATGCCGGCCTGGGCCCGGCGCAGCACCGCCTCGTTGCTGTCGGTCGCGTACAGCCGACAGCGATCGTAGAGGCCCTCCTCCTCGAGCAGGATCGCCATCGAGTAGACCTCCTCGCCCGACGAGCAGCCGGCGTGCCAGATGCGTACGAACGGGTGCGAGCGCAGCAGCGGCACCACCTGCTCGCGGAGCGCGCGAAAGAAGGTCGGGTCGCGGTACATCGCCGTGACGTTGACCGAGAGCATGAGCAGCAGCCGCTCCATGCAGTCGACGTCGTGCAGCACCTTGTCGAGCAGCCCCGCGATCGTCGTCAGTTTTTCGGCGCGCACCTGGTTCCACAGGCGCCGGCGCAGCGAGGCCCGCGCGTAGTTGCGAAAGTCGAAGCCGTAGTGGCGGTAGATGCCCTCGAGGATCAGGTCGATCTCGACTCGCTCGAGATCCGAGGCCGGCCGCAACTGCGGGCCCGGCGTCTCGCCGTGCTCGATCTGATCCGCAACTACAGGGTCGAGCAGAGGGTCGTCGATGACGGCGACCCCCTCTGTGCCCTCGAGCTTGCGCGGCTTCTCAGCCATACAGCCACACGCGCAGCAGCGACAGCAGTTGCTCGGGCTCGACGGGCTTGGTGATGTAGTCCGATGCGCCGGCCTCGAGGCACTTCTCGCGGTCGCCCTTCATCGCCTTCGCCGTGAGCGCGATGATCGGCAGGTCGGCGAACCTGGCCTCCTTGCGGATCTCCCGCGTGGTCTCGTAGCCGTCCATCTCCGGCATCATGACATCCATCAGTACCACGTTCACCTCCGGGTTCTCGCGCAGGGTCTCGATGCCCCGCTTCCCGTTCTCGGCGTAGATGACGACCATCTTGTAGCGCTCGAGCACGCTCGTGATCGCAAAGATGTTGCGCACGTCGTCGTCGATGATCAGCACCTTCTTGCCGCTAAACACCGGGTCGGCGTGATGCACCTGCTTGAGCATCTGCTGCTTCGACTGGGGCAGGTTGGCCTCGACCCGGTGGAGGAACAGCGCCGTCTCATCGAGCAGGTGCTCCATCGAGCGCACGCTCTTGACGATGATCGCGTCGGTGACGCGCTTGAGCCGGGTCTCCTCCTCCTGGGTCAGGTCCTTCCCGGTGTAGACGATGATCGGCAGCTCGCGCAGCTTCACGTCGCTCTTGATCATGTTGATCAGGTCGAAGCCGGTCATGTCCGGCAGCCCGAGGTCGAGCACCATGCAGTCGAAGTGCTGGGTGCGCAGCAGCTCCAGGCCGGCCTCGGCGCTGCCGACCGCGGTGGTCTTGACGTCGTCGTTGCCGATCAGCTCGACCAGCGCGTTGCGCTGGATCTCGTTGTCCTCGACGATCAACAGGTTACGCACCCGCCGCTCGACGAACCCCTTAACGGTGCTGAGCGCCTCGGCCAGCGCCTCCGGCGAGGCCGGCTTCTGCAGGAAGGCCAGCGCGCCCTGCTTGAGCGCGCGCCCGCGGGCCTCGATGTCGCTGCCCGAGATCAGATGCACGGGGATGTGGCGGGTCCGGGCGTCGTGCTTGAGGCGGTCGAGCACCGTCCAGCCGTCGAGCACCGGCAGCCGCAGGTCGAGCGTGATCGCGTCGGGCTTGTACTCCCGGGCGAGCGACAGCCCCGTGTCGCCACGCAGCGCGATCAGGCCCTTGAAGCCCTTCTCGCGGGCCATCTCCAGCAGGATCTGGGCGAAGGGGACCTCGTCCTCGATGATCAGCAGGACCCGATCACCCGGCTGGATGTCGTCGCGGTCGTCGGCGACCTCAGGGGGGAACGGCAGCGAGGGGGTCGGCTCGCTAAACTTCGCCTCGACGGAGGCCAGCGCCATCGGCCGCAGCGTCGCCGACGGGGTGACATTGCCGACCGCGCTCGTGAGCGCCGGGGCGTGGGTCTGCGGCACGTAGAAGGTGAAGGTGCTGCCCTGGCCGAGGGTCGACTTGACCCGGATCTCGCCGCCGAGCAGGCGGGCGATCTCGCGTGAAATGGAGAGGCCGAGGCCGGTGCCGCCGTACTTGCGCGAGGTGGTCCCGTCGGCCTGCTGGAACGCCTCAAAGATGATCTTCTGCTTATGCGTCGGGATGCCGATACCCGTGTCCGTCACCGAGAAGGCGAGCACCGCGGTCGCGTGGTCGAGGGCCTCGTTGTCCGGCCCCCAGCCCGCGCTCACCTGCTCGATCTTCAGCGACACGCTGCCCTTGTCGGTGAACTTGAACGCGTTCGACAGCAGGTTCTTGAGCACCTGCTGCAGGCGCCGCGGGTCGGTGTAGATGACCCGCGGGGCGTGCGGGTCGATCCCGATGTTGAAGTCGAGGCCCTTGCCATGCGCCATCTGGCGGAAGTTGCGGTCGACGTAGTCGTTGAGGGTCGACAGCTCGAGATCGTCGACATCGATCGCCATCGTGCCCGACTCGATCTTCGAGAGGTCGAGGATGTCGTTGATCAGCGACAGCAGGTCCGAGCCCGCGCTGTGGATCGTGCGGGCGAACTCCACCTGCTTGCCGTCGAGGTTGCCGGTCGGGTTGTCCGACAGCAGCTTGCTGAGGATCAGCAGCGAGTTGAGCGGCGTGCGCAGCTCGTGGGACATGTTGGCGAGGAACTCGGACTTGTACTTGCTCGACAGCGAGAGCTGCTGGGCGCGCTCCTCGAGCTCGATCTTCGCCTGCTCGATCTCGCGGTTCTTGCGCTCGACCTCGGCGTTTTGCAGTTGGAGCAGCTCCGAGCGCTCCTCGAGCTCCTCGTTGGTCTGCTGCAGCTCCTCCTGCTGCTGCTTGAGGCGCTCCTCCGAGGCCTGCAGCGACAGCGCCTGCTGCTCGAGGCGCTTGTTGGTCTCGGTCAGCTCGAGCTGCTGACTCAGTAGCTCGTCGGCGAGCGACTGCGACTGCTTGAGCAGCTCCTCGGTGCGCATGCCGGCGGCGATCGTGTTGATGACGATGCCGATCGACTCGGTCAACTGGTCGAGGAACGCCAGGTGGATGTCGCCGAACCGGTAGAACGAGGCCAGCTCGACCACCGCCTTGACCTGACCCTCGAAGACCACCGGCAAGACGACGATGTTGAGCGGCTTGGCCTCGCCGAGGCCCGAGCTGATCTTGATGTAGTCCTCCGGCACCTCGCTGAGCAAGATGCGGTCCTTCTCCAGGGCGCACTGGCCCACCAGGCCCTCGCCGAGGCGGAAGGCGTTGGCGAGGTTCTTGCGCTCGCGGTACGCGTAGCTCGACAGCAGCCGGAGCACGCCGCTCGAGGCCCCGTTCTCGCCCTGCTCCATGATGTAGAACACGCCCTGTTGCGCGCGCACCAGCGGCGCCAGGTCGCGCAAGATCAGCCGCGCCACCGCCTCGAGGTCGCGCTGGCCCTGCAGCATCCGCGTGAACTTGGCGAGGTTGGTCTTGAGCCAGTCCTGCTCGGTGTTGGTCTGCGTGGTGTCACGCAGGTTGGCGATCATCTGGTTGACGTTGTCCTTGAGCGCCCCGACCTCGCCGGCCGCCTCGACCGAGACCGACCGCGTCAGGTCACCCTTCGTCACCGCGGTGGCGACCTCGGCCATCGCGCGGACCTGCGTGGTCAGGTTGGCGGCGAGCTGATTGACGTTGTCCGTCAGGTCGCGCCACGTGCCGGCCGCGCCGGGCACCCGCGCCTGACCGCCGAGCTTGCCCTCGATGCCGACCTCGCGGGCCACCGTGGTGACCTGCTCCGCGAAGATCGCCAGGGTGTCGATCATCTCGTTGATCGTGTCGGCCAGCGACGCGATCTCGCCCTTGGCCTCGAGCGCCAGCTTGCGCTTGAGGTCGCCGGTCGCCACCGCCAGGACGACGCGAGCGATGCCGCGGACCTGCGCGGTGAGGTTGCTGGCCATCGAGTTGACGTTGTCCGTCAGGTCCTCCCAGATCCCCGCGACCCCCTTCACCTCGGCCTGGCCGCCGAGCTTGCCCTCCGTGCCGACCTCGCGGGCGACGCGTGTCACCTCCGAGGCGAACGACGACAGTTGGTCGACCATCGTGTTCATCGTGTTCTTGAGCTCGAGGATCTCGCCCTTCACATCGACCGTGATCTTCTTCGAGAGGTCACCGTTGGCGACCGCCTTGGTCACCTCGGCGATGTTGCGCACCTGGCCGGTCAGGTTGCTCGCCATCAGGTTGACGTTGTCCGTCAGGTCCTTCCAGGTGCCCGCGACCCCCTTCACGACCGCCTGGCCGCCGAGCTTGCCCTCGGTGCCGACCTCACGGGCGACCCGCGTCACCTCGTAGGCGAACGAGTTGAGCTGGTCGACCATCGTGTTGATCGTGTTCTTGAGCTCCTGGATCTCGCCGCGCGCGTCGACGGTGATCTTCTTCGAGAGATCGCCGTTGGCGACCGCGGTCGTGACCTCGGCGATGTTGCGCACCTGACCCGTCAGGTTGCTCGCCATGAAGTTCACCGAATCCGTCAGGTCCTTCCACGTACCGGCGACCCCCTTGACCAGCGCCTGCCCGCCGAGCCGCCCCTCCGTGCCGACCTCGCGGGCCATGCGAGTCACCTCGTAGGCGAACGAGTTGAGCTGGTCCACCATCGTGTTGATCGTGTTCTTGAGCTCGAGGATCTCACCGCGCACATCGACGGTGATCTTCTTCGAGAGGTCGCCGTTGGCGACCGCGGTCGTGACCTCGGCGATGTTGCGCACCTGACCCGTCAGGTTGCTCGCCATGAAGTTCACCGAGTCGGTCAGGTCCTTCCAGGTGCCCGCGACGCCCTTGACCTCGGCTTGGCCGCCGAGCTTGCCCTCGGTGCCGACCTCGCGGGCGACCCGCGTCACCTCCGAGGCGAACGATCGCAACTGGTCGACCATCGTGTTGATCGTGTTCTTGAGCTCGAGGATCTCGCCCTTCACGTCGACCGTGATCTTCTTCGAGAGGTCGCCCGTCGCCACCGCGGTCGTGACCTCGGCGATGTTGCGCACCTGACCCGTCAGGTTACTCGCCATGAAGTTCACCGAGTCGGTCAGGTCCTTCCACGTCCCCGACACCCCACGCACCTCGGCCTGGCCGCCGAGCTTTCCTTCGGTGCCGACCTCGCGGGCGACACGCGTGACCTCCGAGGCGAACGATCCGAGCTGCTCGACCATCGTGTTGATCGTGTTCTTGAGCTCGAGGATCTCGCCCTTCACGTCGACCGTGATCTTCTTGGAAAGATCGCCCTTCGCGACCGCGGTCGTGACCTCGGCGATGTTGCGCACCTGACCGGTCAGGTTGCTCGCCATCAGGTTGACGTTGTCCGTCAGGTCCTTCCACGTGCCGGCGACGCCCTTGACCTCGGCCTGGCCGCCCAGCTTGCCCTCCGTGCCGACCTCACGCGCGACCCGCGTGACCTCGTAGGCGAACGAGTTGAGCTGATCCACCATCGTGTTGATCGTGTTCTTGAGCTCGAGGATCTCGCCGCGCACATCGACGGTGATCTTCTTCGAGAGGTCGCCGGTCGCGACCGCCTTGGTGACCTCGGCGATGTTGCGGACCTGACCGGTCAGGTTGCTCGCCATCAGGTTGACGTTGTCCGTCAGGTCCTTCCAGGTGCCCGACACGCCCTTGACCTCCGCCTGGCCGCCGAGCTTGCCCTCCGTACCGACCTCGCGGGCGACGCGGGTCACCTCACCGGAGAAGGTGTTGAGGTTGTCGACCATCTTATTGATGGTCTGCTTGAGCTCGAGGATCTCGCCCTTCACGTCGACCATGATCTTCTGGCCGAGGTCGCCGTTGGCGACCGCGGTCGCGACGTTGGCGATGTCGCGCACCTGCGCGGTGAGGCCCGAGGCCATCGAGTTGACAGAGTCCGTCAGGTCCTTCCAGGTGCCCGAGACGCCGCGCACCTCGGCCTGGCCGCCGAGCTTGCCCTCCGTACCGACCTCGCGCGCGACCCTCGTCACCTCGGAGGCGAACGACGACAACTGGTCGACCATCGTGTTGATCGTGTTCTTGAGCTCGAGGATCTCGCCCTTCACGTCGACCGTGATCTTCTTCGAGAGGTCACCCTTGGCGACCGCGGTCGTGACCTCCGCGATGTTGCTCACCTGACCGGTCAGGTTGCTCGCCATGAAGTTGACGTTGTCCGTCAGGTCCTTCCACGTGCCCGACACGCCGCGCACCTCGGCCTGGCCGCCGAGCTTGCCCTCCGTGCCGACCTCGCGCGCGACCCTCGTCACCTCGGAGGCGAACGACGACAACTGGTCGACCATCGTGTTGATCGTGTTCTTGAGCTCGAGGATCTCGCCGCGCACGTCGACGGTGATCTTCTTCGAGAGGTCACCCGTCGCCACCGCGGTCGTGACCTCGGCGATGTTGCGCACCTGACTGGTCAGGTTGCTCGCCATGAAGTTGACGTTGTCCGTCAGGTCCTTCCACGTGCCCGACACGCCGGAGACCTCGGCCTGGCCGCCCAGCTTGCCCTCCGTGCCGACCTCGCGCGCGACCCTCGTCACCTCGTAGGCGAACGAGTTGAGCTGGTCGACCATCGTGTTGATCGTGTCCTTGAGCTCGAGGATCTCGCCCTTGACGTCGACCGTGATCTTCTTGGAGAGGTCACCGGTGGCCACCGCGGTCGTCACGGCGGCGATGTTGCGCACCTGCCCGGTCAGGTTGCTCGCCATCAGGTTGACGTTGTCGGTCAGGTCCTTCCAGGTGCCGGCGACGCCCTTGACCAGCGCCTGCCCGCCGAGCTTGCCCTCGGTGCCGACCTCACGTGCCACCCTCGTCACCTCGTAGGCGAACGAGTTGAGCTGGTCGACCATCGTGTTGATCGTGTTCTTGAGCTCGAGGATCTCGCCCTTCACGTCGACCGTGATCTTCTTCGACAGGTCGCCGTTGGCGACCGCCTTGGTCACCTCGGCGATGTTGCGCACCTGCCCGGTCAGATTGCTCGCCATCGAGTTGACGCTGTCGGTCAGGTCCTTCCAGGTGCCCGACACGCCCTTGACCTCGGCCTGGCCGCCGAGCTTGCCCTCGGTGCCGACCTCTCGCGCGACGCGCGTGACCTCGGAGGCGAACGATCGCAACTGGTCGACCATCGTGTTGACGATCCGCGCGGTGCGCAGGAACTCGCCGTCGAGCGGCCGGCCCTCGATCTCCTCGGCCATCGAGTGCGACAGGTCGCCCTTGGCGACCGCACCGATGACGCGACCGACCTCCGCGGTCGGCTGCACGAGGTCGGCGATCAGCGAGTTGACCGAGCCGATCGTGTCGGCCCACGCACCGACGGCGCCGCCGAGCACCGCCCGCTGCGTGATCTTGCCGTCCTTGCCGACGACCGCGCTGACGCGCTCGAACTCGGCGGCCATCCGCTGATTCAGATCGACGATCTCATTAAGCGTGTCGTAGACCTTGCCCGCGACCCCGGTGTGATCGACCGGCAGGCGCGCCGAAAAGTCCCCGAGACGCATCGCCATCAGGGTCTTGAGCAGCAACTTGGTGTCCAGGGGACTATCACCGCCGCTGCGGCGGCGAGGCGTCGTGGTGGCGCTCGGCATGTCGGTCTCCTCGAAGGGTGCCTCGAAACTCGCTCACGGAAGGCTCAGGAGTGCTCGTAGAGCAGGCGGGTCAGCTCATCGAGCTCGACGGGCTTGACCACATGGGCGTCAAAGCCGGCGTCGAGGGCCCGCTTGCGGTCCTCCGCCTGGCCATAACCAGTCATCGCGACCAGGCGCGTACGCACGCCTGGCGTGGAGCGCAGCGTGCGAGCGACCTCGCAGCCGTCCATGCCGGGCAGGCCGATGTCGACCAACGCGACCTGCGGCTGCTGCGTCAGCACGCGCTCGATCGCCTGCGGTCCGTCCTCCGCGACATCGACCTCGTGGCCCTGCATCTCGAGCAGGTCGTGCAAGGTGGCGCGGATGTCCGGGTTGTCGTCGACGACGAGGATCCGCAGGCGCCGCGCCGGCTCGGGCGCGGCGATCAGCGGACCGGTGCTCACGGGCGTGGCGTCGACGGGCGCCACCGGCAGGACCGGCAGCGCGATGCCGTCGAAGGTCGCGCCCGCGGCGGTCGTGCCGGCGGCGATCGCAGCGGCCTCGGCGGCCTCGGCGGCGGCCTCGGCGGCCTCGGCGGCCTCCTCCTCTCCAGGGATCCACGCGCTGGGGCGCCGTGGCGCGACGGGGCCGTCAATGCCATCGAGGCTCGGCGCCTGGCTGTGGCGACCGACGCCAGGCAAGCGGACCACGAATTCGCTGCCGGTGCCCTCACCGGCGCTGCGGGCCAGCACGGTGCCCCCGTGGAGCTCGACCAGGCGCTTGACCAGCGTGAGGCCGACGCCGAGCCCGCCCTGCGCCATGTCGAGGGTGCGGTCCGACTGCACGAACAGCCCGAACACCTGCGGCAGCATCTCCGGGCGGATCCCGCGGCCGTTGTCCTTGATGCAGATCTCGACGTCATCGCCAGCCGACGCCGCCGATAACTCAATGCGACCGCCCGAGTCGGTGTACTTGGCGGCGTTACTGAGCAAGTTGGAGATGATCTGGGCCAGGCGCGCGGGGTCGACGACCAGCTCCAGGCGCTCGGCTGGCAGCGAGATCATCAGCGCGTGGCTCTTCTCGGCCATCAACGGCTGGCTGGTCTGGACCGCCTGCTGCACGACCGTGGCGACGTCGATGAGGTCCTTGCGCAGCTCGATCTTGCCGGCGGTCACGCGCGAGACATCGAGCAGGTCGTCGACCAGCCGCGCCATGTGCCGGACCTGCCGCTCCATCGCGTCGCGGGCCCGCTGCAGCTTGGGGTTCTTCGGCTCGATCAACTGGAAGGTCTTGAGGCCGGTCATGATCGGCACCAGCGGGTTTCGCAGCTCGTGGGCCAGCATCGCCAGGAACTCGTCTTTGCGGCGGTCAGCCTCGGCGAGCGCGTCGGCGCGGCTCTGCAGCTCGCCGACCAAGCGCGCCCGCTCGAGCGCCATCGCCGACTGATCACCGACGATGTGCAGCACGTCGATCTCGTCGGCCTCGAGGCGGGCCCGCGTGCGCGTACCGAAGCCGAGGGTCCCGATCAGGCGGCCATCGGCCATCATCGGGTAGCACGCGAACACCCGCAGGTTGGCCCCGCCGAGCTCGCCGAGCGACGCGCCCCGGCCGACCTCGCCGTCGCGCACGATCAGCTCCTCACGCAGTTGCGCGACCGTGCCGGGGATGCCCTCGCCGAACTCGAGCCACGCGTGCGCAAGGGCCTCGGCCGGGGCGATGCCGCCGTGAAACTCGAGGCGCAGGCGCGGCGCCGCGGCCTCGAGGGCGGACGGCGACGGCGGCCCGTGGTCGACCAAATAGCAGGTGTAGACCTCGAGCCCGAGGTGCTCCGAGAGCTGGTGATACAGGCGCGCCAGGAAGTGCTTGGGCTCGGGGCTAAACAGCAGCTCGTTGGCGGTGTCGGCCAGCAGGCGCAGGCGGGCGTTGGTCTTGCTCAGGGCCTCCTCGGCCCGCTCCCGCTCGCGGATCGTCAGCGCGAGCGCCTGCGAGGTCTGGCGCTCCTGGTCGACCTGCTGGCGCAGCATCTCGGCCTCCCAGCGCTGCTTCTCCTCCTGCAACTGGCGCTCGTGCTCGTTCTTCTCGACGTCTCGCAGCAGCTCGGACTGCTTGCGCACCTCCTCGGTCTTGCGAAACAGGTCGACGAACACGTTGACCTTCGAGCGCAGGACCTCCGGGAAGATCGGCTTGAACAGGAAGTCGACCGCGCCGAGGGCGTATCCCTTGTGCACCTGCGTGTCGCTGCGATTGAACGCGGTGAGGAAGATGATCGGGATCCGGCGGCTGCGTTCACGGCCCCGGATCATCGCCGCGGTCTCGAAGCCGTCCATGCCCGGCATTTGAATGTCGAGGATGATCAGCGCGAAGTCCTGGTTGAGCAGGCACTTCAGCGCCTCCGCTCCCGAGCTGGCCTTGACGAAACGACCGTTGATATCGGTCAGGATCGCCTCCAGCGCGAGGAGGTTGTTCGGGTTGTCGTCGACGAGCAGGATGTCTACGGGAGCTTCCAAACGGGTCCTGAGCGGGTGAGCGTCGGAGATACTCGCAGTGTCGTCTCGCGGCCGTCAAAGGTTGGTCCAGACAGCACAGGTGGGGGAGCACGCGGCGCTGCTTGCCATTGCATGGAAAAATCGCGGTCGCAGCGCCGGCCCTGATCGGAGTGCGGGGACAGCGCGCCACCACGCGAGCGACCGGGGTCGCGGCGCTGCAACTCCGGCCCCGTGGCGAAGCTGGTGCGCAGCAAATCGGCCCCATGCCGCGCAGGCTCAGCGCCGGGCTTCGAACGCGGGTCGCGCGATACTGAGCTGCAGCTTATGGCCGGCGAGGGCCCCGAGCTCGGCGAGATCGCTGAGCAGGCCCATCTCGTCGACGTAGCGCTTGTCGGGGTCCTTCTGATGCAGGCGCCCGACGATCTCCTGCAACAGCGGCGGGCCGACCACGCCGAAGCTGGCGAGCGGCGCGGGGACCTCCGAGAGGATGCGGTGCACGCCGGCATAGAAGTCCTCGAACTTGAACGCGGCCTGGCCGGTCAGCATCTCGAACAGCACCGTCCCGAGCGAGAACTGGTCGGCCCGGTAATCGATGCCGCCGCCGCGGAAGCTCTCCGGGGCCAGGTAACGCGGTGAGCCGACGAAGGTGCCGGGCCGCGTCAGCTCCGAGTCGGCGAGCTTGGCGATGCCGAAGTCGAGGATCTTGGCGACCTCGCCGTCGGTGACCAGCACGTTCTCCGGCTTTACATCTCGGTGGACGATCTGGTTGCGGTGGGCGAACTCGAGGGCGTCCGCGATCTGGAACGCGAGGTTGGTCGCGCGCTCCCACGGCAGCCTGCCGGCGCCGGCGATGACCGCCCCGAGCGACTGGCCGGCGACGTACTCCATCGCCAGGTAGACCGACTGGCTGCGCGGGTCGGCGTGATAGTCGTAGACCGTGACGATGTTCGGGTGGTTGAGCATGCCCGCGGCCTGGGCCTCACGGGCGAAGCGCTGCAGCAGCAGCTCGCGGTGGACCCGGCGGATCGTGCCGGTGGCGACGACCTTGACCGCGACCGTGCGGCGCAGCGCGGGGTCGAAGCACTTGTATACGGTGCCCATGCCGCCGGTGCCGAGCTCGCCCAGCACCTGATAGCGGCCGATCGACGTCGGGGTCTCGCCCTCGCTGACGACCGGGTCGCCCGACAGCGGCAGCGGCTGGCCGGTCTCGAGGTCGTAGGCGATCTGCGGACGCGTCGGCTCGCCGCCGGGGTCGAGCATCATCGTCGTCTGGCCGGCGCTGCGTTGCAGCTCGCGGTGCCGGCGGACCCGCATGACGGCCCGGACCTCGCTGGTGAGCTGGTCGAGGTCGACCGGCTTGACCAGGTAGTTGACGGCGCCGAGGCGCATGGCCTCGACGGCCTTGGAGATCAGGCCGGTCGCGGACAGCACCAGGACATCGGGGGTGAGCTTGTGACTCTTGATCGCGGCGAGCAGCTCGAGGCCGCTGACGTACGGCATGTTGAGGTCGGTGATGACGAGGTCGACTGGCCGGGCCTGCACCTTGCGCAGACCATCAGCGCCGTCGACCGCGGTGTCGACGACGTACCCGAATTCTTCGAGGTAATCGCGCAACGTCTCGCGCGTGTCCTGATGATCCTCGACAATGAGGATCGTGCCAGTCTCTGGTTCGTCGTCCGCCATCGGGGCCCTCCAGGCACACATAGCGAACCCCGGCGGGGCCGACAAGGGCGCTCGATGATCCCCGGTGAGATCACGGTGAAGGTGCGGTCAAGGTGCAGCACACACCCCGTGGACCGCCGAACTGCCGTGCAGGCGCTCGCAGAGGCAAGCGCGCAAGTCGCGCAAGGACTCTGGGGCCCCGATACCGCGCCTCAGACGCCGAGCTCCAGCGCATGCAGGGCCTGGGCGACGCGGCGCGCCTGCTCGGCCTCCTCGTCGCGGACACCGAGACCGAGCGCCACGGCGCGACGCAGCAGGCTCTCCGCCTCGAGCAGGCGATGAAAGATCGCGGCCCGCTCGTCCTCGAGGCCGCGTAGGCGATCGAGTCCGGCGAGCAGATCGTCCCGGCGCCCGGACGGCTCGCCGCGCGCCTCGCTGGCCGCGAGGGCCCGCACCAGGTCGCCCTCGTCGAGCCCGGCGAGCGCCGCGTCGATCGCCCGCAGGCGCGTCACCTGGCCCTCGATCAACGCGACCAGCGGCGCGACCGGCTCCGTCAACGCGTCGACCTCGGCGCGGGCGCCGGGCGCCGCGGCCCGGTGATCGACGAGCTGCTGGACCGCGAGCGCGAGGCCACCGACCAGCTCGCGCACTTCGGCCGTCGTGTCCGCGGTGAGCAGCGCGGCGAGGCGAGCGACCAGCGGGTCCGAGGCCGGCAACGCGGGCGCGCTACGCAGCCGCAAGAACGGCGCGGCGCGCTTGCGCCGGCGCTGACGCATCGCCAGCGCGGCGATGCCGGTGCCCGCCAACGCCGCCATCAGGATGATGAGGTATACGAACAGCGGCGCGCCGATGACGATACACAGACCGGTCGGCAGCGCGGCGCCGGCCGCCGTCCACAGGGCGATCACACGGGTCCTGCGGGCGTCGCCGACGCGCGAGTCGTCGACCACGTTGACCGCGAGACCCGAGGCCCTGAGCCGCACGCGCAGGCGCTCCGCGGTGGTCCGCGAGAGGCCGGAGAACAGCCGCAGCGGCAGGCGATGGCGGCGCGCCAGCTCGGCCTTCGAGTACATGCGCGCTTCGCCGATCACGAAGTTGAGCGGCGGCACCACGCCGTCGTGCAGGGGACTCAGCGTCGAGTACAGACCGGCCAGGAAGTGGGTGGTCTCGTGGGCCTCGCGCAGCACGACGCTGCACGGACCGTCGGCCTCGGCCTCGAACTGCACGGCGACCCGGCCGCAGGCGAGGCACATGCGCTGGCCGAGCCGCAGCGGCGCGCTGCAGTGCTGGCAGGCGACGCGCGCCAGACCGCCGCCCGGGAGCACCTCGCCGCGCAGCGCAGCGGCCAGCTCGCGCGCGCTCGAAGGCCGCTCTGCGGGGTCGACCGCGAGACAGCGCAGCACCAGCTCGTCGAGCGCCGGGGCCAGCTCGGGTCGCAGCCGCAGCGGCGGCGCGACGGGGGTCTCGACCAGGAACGCCGGCCCATCGCCGCGCGGCAGCAGGCCGGTGAGCGCCCGGTAGAGGATCACGCCGATCGCGTAGAGATCGGCGCGCGCGTCGAGCGCGGTGCGCTGGAACTGCTCCGGCGCGGCGTAGGGCGAGCCCTCGAGCAGCAGGCTCGCGGCCGTCCGCGTGGACAGGATGTCGACGCGACCGAGGCCGACGTCGGTCAACCACAGCCGATCACCGGCGCGGACGACCAGCCGCGGATGCAAGTCGCGGAGCACCGCGCCGCGCTCGTGCAGCGGACCCAGCAGCTCGCACAGGGAGATCGCCAGACCCACCGACTCGTCGACCGGCAGCGGGGCGCGGCGCGCCAGCCAGACCTCGAGCGTCTCGCCCTCGGGATCGGCGCGTAGACGCCATGGCGGCGCGGCGGTCACGTCGGCCGGGTCGGGCTCGGGCCCCAGCGCGAGCACGGTCGCCACCCCGGGCGCGGCCAGCTCGCGCAGACGGGCGAGGTCGCGGACGTAGCGACGACGCAGCGCCGGGTCACGCGCCAGCTCGGGGGCGAGGCTGGCGAGCAAGCCGGGCGTACCGTCGGCGAGGCGCACGCGCCAGCGCAGCTCGGCGCCCACACGCTCGGGCCCGGCGACCACCACGGCGCCCGCCGGCAAGTCTGCGGCGATCACCGGCATATCCACTTCGTGTCCCCTAGGACATGTTCGTATGGGCAGGTTCTAAAAGCCATGTTCACGCTCCGCGCTCGACCTCTTCCAGCGCCTCGACCCGGGTCCGCAGCTCGCCGAGCGCGTCGTCGTCGTCGGCGCTGCGCCCGGCCCCGACGACCCGGGCCTGGAACGCGTCGAGCGCGGCCGTCAGCGCCAGCAGGCGCGCGGCCCAGGTGTCGCGCTCGTGTAGCAGCGCCCGCGCGGCGTCGTCGGACTGCTGGATGTCGCCGACCGCGAGCGTGCGGTCGAGGGCGTCGAGGCGGCCCGCCGCCGCGGTGGCCGCGGTGACCGCCTGGGCCAGCTCCTCGTGGGTGCCGGCGTCGGCGGCCGGCGCGAGCGCGAGGCTGCGACGGACCACCGCGCGCAGCCCGTGTCGATGCCGCGCCGACCCGATCGCCGGCAAAGCTCGCTCGACCTCGCCGAGCGCGCGCAGCAGCGGCGCCGGGATGCGGCTCGCCGCCAACCGTCGCGGCCGCGTCGTCGTCCGCATCGCGCTCCAGGTCCCGCCGACGATCGCACCGATCGCCAGCAAAGGCAGCAGCACGAAGATCGAGCGCATGCCCATCAACCCCGCGGACGAGGCGAACGCGACCGCCAGCGTGCGACCGATCAGCGCCCCGGCCTTCTTGCGCATGCGCCTCGATCGCAGCGGCCCGCCTTGCACGATCTCGGCCTCGAGGCCGAGACCGGCGAGCGCGGCGACGATGCTGCGACCGCTGCCCTCCGACACCCGCGTCAGCAAGGTGAAGGGCACGCGAGGGATCGTCTTCTCCAGCGAACCGGCGACCACACCGAGCCCCGGGTTGCCGGCGATCCACCCGATCAGGCGCGCTCGCAAGGCGCTGTCGAGCTTGTCGCCCGGCTCGCCCGGGCCCGCCACCAGCACCGTCCAGCCGCCCGGCTCGGCCCGCGCGACCGCGAGGCCGCAGTGCATGCACACCGCCAGCTCGGGCACCAGCGGCTGACCACAGCCCGCGCACGCCGGACCGCCGCGCGCGTCCTCGCTGACCAGCGCGAGGGTCGTGACCTGCCCGTCGGCGATCTGCTCGAGCAGCGCGGCCACCTGTGTCGCCGCCTGCGGGCGGTCGGCCGGCGCCTTGGCGAGCAGACTGCTGACCAGCGCCCGCAAGGCCGGCGAGAACTCGTGCGGGAGCGCGGGGATCGGCGCCTTGCGATGCGCCTCGATCACGCCGAAGGCGGTCGCGCCGGTGTGCGGCGGGCGGCCGGTGGCCAGCTCAAAAAGGATGCAGCCGAGCGCGTAGAGGTCGCTGCGGGTGTCGACCGCGAGCGGGTCGAGCGACTCGGGCGCCATGTAGTCCGGCGTGCCGAGCACCGCCAGCGCCGAGCGCTCGACGCCCACCAGGGAGGTCGCGCGCGCCATCCCGAAGTCGGCGATCTTCGGGACATCACCCCGCGCGACCAGGATGTTGGCGGGCTTGAGGTCGCGATGGATGACCCCCGCCGCGTGCGCCCGCGCGAGCCCACGAGCCACCCCCCCCGCGAGCCTCGCCAGCCGCGCCTCGCCGAGCGGCGCCTCGCGGGCGTTGAGCTGGGCCAGCGTCGGACCCTCGACCAGCTCGAGCAGCAGCACCTGCTTGCCCTCGATCTCGGCGACCCCGAACACCCTGACGATGTTCGGGTCCTCGACCCCACGCAGCAGCGCGGCCTCCTGCGCGAAGCGCCGCGTCGCCGCGCTGTCTTGCCCGTGCGACTCGTGCAGCAGCTTGCCGGCGAACACCCTGCCGTCGGCCGCCTCGACTCGCACCACCGTGGCCACCGCCCCGCTGCCCAGCAACGCGCCGAGCCGCAGGCCCGGAGCGTGCACGGGATCGTCGGACTCGGTCACGCGCGCATGATGCCAG
>Ga0105045_10000684_pt1 | contig 25714 bp, 18 predicted proteins | sample MAT02_FD_78089 | JGI IMG/M metagenome (GOLD analysis project Ga0105045, IMG submission 78089) | Freshwater microbial communities from Lake Fryxell liftoff mats and glacier meltwater in Antarctica - MAT-02 (megahit assembly) | ecosystem: Environmental > Aquatic > Freshwater > Ice > Liftoff... | reverse complement strand
TCGCTGGTAATCCCCAGATTGGATTTTTCTCACCCAATCGTGATTGGCGATGTACCATTGGATCGTATGTTGGAGACCGTCTTCAAAGTCCCATCGGGGTTGCCAATCAAGCTCATTCTTGATTTTGGAAAAATCCACTTCGTAGTGCCTATCATGCCCGGGTCGGTCGTCAACGAAGTCAATCAGCGTGCGGGACGAATCACCACTTCTTCCAGAAATTCGGTCAAATAGATCACATACTAGCTGCGCTACGTTTAAATTTGTTCGTGCGCAGCTACCGCCAATGTTGTAAGTGTCGCCTATTCGCCCGTCCTGAAGTACGCGATCGAGCGCTTCGCAATGGTCATCCACATACAGCCAGTCACGAATATTCAATCCGTCACCGTATAATGGAAGTGGACGACGTTCTAGTAAGTTCAAAATCATTAAGGGAATAAATTTCTCGGGAAACTGATATGGCCCATAGTTGTTCGAACAATTCGTTGTGAGCGTTGGAAGTCCGTAAGTCTTGTGATACGAACGAACGAACATATCGGAGGACGCTTTCGAAGCCGCGTAGGGAGAGTTTGGCGCATAGGGCGTTCCCTCATGAAACCTCTCTACACCCTCAGCAAGCGAGCCAAATACTTCATCGGTCGATACTTGCAAGAACCGAAACTGCGATCGTGCTGATGAATCAAGCGATCGGAAGTATGCCAGGCTAGATTCGAGCAACTGAAATGTGCCAACTACATTTGTTTTCAAAAATACAGATGGCCTATCAATCGATCTGTCTACATGCGACTCGGCAGCAAAATTAACGATTCCGATCGGTTTATACTGGTGTAGTAACCGAGAAACCAATTTCCCGTCGCCAATATCACCTCGAACAAAAACGTACGAATCCCGGTTGGTTACAGGGATCGAGTCGCCACGGGATGCATAGGTCAGCAAGTCGAGGTTGATGATGCGAAACACGCTTCGTTTGATTTGGCGTCGTACGAAACAGCTTCCAATGAATCCCGCGCCGCCTGTGACAAGTAGTGTCTGCATAGGGTCAGTGCCTGAACAATGATGCGAAGCGTCAGCTGAATCCATTGCCTCAACACGAGACAAATTCATAGGTCACTTTAAAGATGCAGCGGCAGCTTGAAAGGCTTTACGAATAGAGGAATCGTCGCCATTTGGAAAATTGGCTCGCTGTACCATCAAGATGTAGACGCGGCCTTTGATCGGGTCCACCCAGGCTTGTGTTCCATAAGCGCCGCCATGTCCAAAACTACCTGGCGATAGTGCCGCGGAAGCACCTTGCGGCTCTCTTACCACGCAGCAACCAACGCCCCATCCATTGCCCGGAGTAAAGGCAGTCACCAAGTCCTTCGTGCTAATTTGACTAAATACGCTAACAGCGTCTGCACTCAAAATTTTCTTCCCGTCCATCGTTCCTTCGTTGAGTAACATCTGGCAAAACCGAGCATAGTCGCGAGCCGTAGAAAACAGGCCTCCGTTCGCAGCAGGAAACCTATCTCGGTCCGTAGGCATTTTTCCATTGAGCAAAAAGATCGGACGTGGCGTAAGCTCACCAGCATCCGTGCGATCGTAGGCTACGACCAACCGCTCATTTTGTTCCTTGGTCAGATAAAATCCGGTATCAACCATTCCAAGTGGCTTACACAAACGCTCTTCAACAAACCGATCGAAACTCATTCCCGAGACAACCTCGACAATGCGTGCAGCGGTATTGATTCCCGTCTGACTATATTGCCATTGGCTTCCGGGCTCAAACACGATCGGTAATCTGGCATACTCCTTTGTCGCTTCTTCAAGAGTAACCGCCGCATATGTATTCGGTAACGGTATTTCGCTCATGCCGGAGGTGTGATTCATCAGTTGCCGAATCGTCACAGTGTGAGACTTTCCTTCCTTTCCTTTCAATCCCGCCATTTCTGGCAGATACTTAGCAATCGGCTCATCTAGCGACAACTTCCCTTCGTCAACCATCATCATGACGCAAACCCCAGTGACAGGTTTGGACATTGAGGCGATCCAGAAAATTGAATCTTCCTCCATGTATTGCTGACTCTCTATGTTTGCCAAACCAAGGGATTGGAGGTCTAAAATGTGATCCCGAGTTGCAACGATTGCTACCGCACCAGCGACTTCTTTGGTGTTTATCGCGTCTAATATAGCTTGAGCCGTCGGTGTCGCCTCGACGGATTTTTCCTGACTAAAAACCGAACCGCCACAGGCGGCCGAGATAACCAATCCAGCCACTGGCTTCGACGCCAAACATAAACAGAGGTTTATTACGGAAGTAAATATGTTTTGAGTCATGCGAAGGTGCCCTTAGAAGTCAGCCATACCGAAATTACAGCGAGACACGTCGATGTCAAGGTGCGATCAAACTTCTCCTATAATACCATAAGAACAGGTATTCGGTTGTAGATCTCAATCGACCAAATTTCCTTGAGTGTTGAACAATGGATATGCGATTTTACTTGCCGCATGGTCCGTGTCGAACACCGAACAGGGAATGTCGAAGTCGAAGTCACATTATCTGCCCCTTCATCATTCGGGGTTCCTTGTTCGATATTCATTATTCCCCTTTCCGCGTACTGCACTTGGTACCATTACTGTGAAGAGGCTGTCTATCAATCTTGGAAGTATTTGCTAGCTACCAATGTTAGCAGTTGCGATTTCCATATCGCGAAGCAGTTTGTCTTGAAGATATTTTTGGAGCATTTCTCGTGTGGTGTCAAACATTTTGTCGATTCGAATTTGTGTGCCAGCAGTAATTGGTCCTCGATCGCTTGATAAGATTCGACGTTGTAACGCCTCCAGTTCTTCCTGCATCTTGTCGTAAGTTTTTTCTTTGCGTAGATCATTGAGCAACTCTTCTGCTTCCACTTTATTCTTGGATTCAATGCGTGATTTAATTCGAGCGGCCAAGATCTGTCGACGCGCTACAAGGTCTAGGACTTCTCCTTGCACCCCTTTTACAAATGCTTCGGCTTCCAAGCGGCGACGATCGTCCGGAAGTTCGGCTGATTCATGGTGCTCTAGTCCAGTTAGTAGTGGTAGCTTCGCTAGTAAAGTATTGCCGTTCTTAACGTAGTACAGAAAGAGAGGGTAGTTAAGCTCGATCTCTAATTTCGGTGGTTTAGGTGGTTTTGCCGCTGGTTCAGTAACTTCCTTGTTTCCTTCCGTAGAAGGGACAGCGATTGCAGGTTCTGGACTGGTTTTTACTGGCGCGTCATAGAAGGCCTTGGGACGCGACATCTCAGAGATATTGATAATGCCTCGCCAATCGGTGCGACCAACCAATTCTAGGTCATCGCCACCAGGTGTTCGCCGGTAGACCTCCGCCCCTGCGACAACGAGTGATGGTTGGCGAGCGACCTTAAGCTGTAAGTCCGTCGTCTGAGCAACTTGCCTTGCCTTCAAACCGATCTTCTTAGTCCTTTTATTCTTGCGACCTGCTAATGCTCCGCGAATACCAGAAAAGACTGCTCCGTCAGTATCGATATCATTGCCAGAAACGACAGCGATAAAGGACCAAGGGATACTCTGGAGGAGCGTTGGTATGCCGTTACGATCATCGCGGCGAATATAGGGGACCAATACATCGCCGGGAACAATCCGGGCTGGGTGATCTTCGGAAGTGATGAGCCCACCCGCTCGCGTTCGCATTTTGACGGTCTTTAGATCGGCTTCTTCAACTCGCGCCATCGGTGCAAAGGCCGTTTGCGTTGCGAAGGCAATGCTTCGAGGAAGCATCTCTAGCGAGTTGACTTCCACCTTGACGCTTGGACCAACAACTCGCATTAGGCAGTCGATCTCGCGAATTTGGATCTGGACCAATTCCAGTTGCCGCGTCAGCGAAATAGCGAATACTTTGTCTCTTGACTTCAACAGCGAATCCATCTGCCACGGAAACTTAGTTGGAACCATTCGTGCGCTTCGACCAAGGAGTTCTAAATCAGATTTAGGAATCAACGCGGCGACAATTTCACCACTCTTAACCTGAGTGATCAGTTGCTCCGAAGATAAGTCCGTTGCGATGAATTTAGACGCCAGTTTCTTCCAGGACTCACTCTCTTCAAGATAGTCTTGCATCTCCCGCTTCATCAACGCTAGGTTGGACTGCGTCATATGGATTGCTTCAATCTTCTCTAAAACACTGTCAAAAGTACGTGCTTCCTTGGCAGTTGCGTTGTTCTTGGTGACGACAAGTATTAACTCGCCTGCAAGCACTTGCTTGATCGAGAAGCTATTTAGTTCCCGAAGAATTCGAGACCGAACGCTACGTGGGGTAAGCTTGGTATCAATGCGTGCGGTTGAGTCATAGATCAGTTCCGCCTGCTCTTGGATCTGATCGAGTAATCGTACGCTCTGAGCATCATCGATTGGTAATGTCGGGTCGATACTTAGCCACATCTGCATCCGATAGGGTGAAAACTCCCAGGCCCCTTCTTGTGCTTGGATATTCGGACTATTAACGCTCAGAAACGCTTGAGTCAGTATGATCACGAGCATCGGCCGAACGATCGAAGAACAGTGAGGCTGGTAAATCGAAAACATATTTCGGCAAAGTGGAGTGAGAGCGATCGAATTGAAAGAGGTTACTGCTGCAGATTGATACGCCAACGTTGAATATCTTGGTATAAGGCTACGGGCTTTTTGGGTATGCCTTGAAGCGATGTTTTATACGCGAAGGATTCGCCGACTTGCCAAAGTGGAATCACTGGTAGATGGTCGTTGACTAACCGGTGAAGATCCTGACAGTATTGTCTGACTTCTCGCCAATTTCTTGCCGTACGAAGGCTGCTAAGTACTTGTACGATAAAAATATTGTCTGTCTCGGCAATACCACCTTTCCCAAAAAGTCGCTCAGCATCGGTGGCTGGTTCCCACAACGCGGCTGATAAATAGAGGAGATCAATTTTGTCGTCTTCTTTATTTACTTTTTCGCCGCTTTCTAAAACAATCAACTCGGCGGGTATCCCGGCAGCCTTCCATTGTTGAACGAACGCTTGACCAGCCACGCGAGCTGACTCATAGTCGGGAACCCCTAAACGAATCGGCTGTAGAATGGGCTTATCTAATTTCTTCTTGATCGCTATTTGATCAAGCTTGAGGTTCGTGATTTTGACCAGAACTTTGGCAAGCCGTGGATCGTAGGGTAGCGGTAGTATGGCTTTGTTATATGCGTATGACAAAGGGTCATTTTCGCCTTCTCCAAACGGGAAAGGACCACTGACGAGCATGCTTGACGGGGAACGCTCGCTACCGAGTATCTCGCCTTCCAGGATTGCTTGGCGATTTACCGCATAAAGCAAAGTTCTTCGAAAATCTCGATCGACCAAAAACTCATGATTGCTGATCGGAATGAGCATGTGCACCATAGGAAGAGCGTAAGATTCGACTTTGATCTCACGAATGCCTTTCAGGAAGTAGGCATCAGCAGGGAACAGGCGGTCAACTATTTCAATATCGCCTTTCAATAAATCGCCGATCGCTTTCTTAGGATCGGTATAAAGTGTTTCAAGGATCTCCACGGGTTGCAGTTCAGCCGGCTTCGAATCTCGTGCCCATCGATACGATCGACCTAAGGATCGCTCCTCGCCACGTACGTACAGACCATTTGCTTGAGACGATTCCTGCCCCAATTCCCCCAACGGCCACTGGAGAAAAGCATGAGGTAAGACGTGGGGTCTTTTCAATCGGACCGTCATCAAATCAGGGCCGCTTACGGATACTTCCTTAAAAATAGCAGACCAGGCAGACTGGTATTCCTCGCTCTCTACATCCGCACGCCGAAGCATCCATTGTGACAAATCATATGCAGTTGGTACGCCAGTTTGATCGGCGTTTTGGATTTTCAATTCCAGCTCGGTACGATCATCGCTGTGAATGAAGGATCCTAGGGTCATCTTATAACTTCCGCCTTCAGGACCGGTGCTTCGGAATTCGTACAGCCCCTGAGACACGAGGCCTCCCGTTCTTCGCACTGGCCAGTCTGCAAGTTCGGTGGCATCAAAACGATCCGATTGTTGAAATACGCCAACTCGTACGGTGGGGTATGCTCTTATGATCTCGTTTAAGAACTCTTGGCCATTTTCGATTTCTGGTTCAATCTCCAGCATGCGAGTGGCGCTGACTCTGGCATCGGGATAATTTCCCTGGTCGCGATATTCAATCGCTTTCGTTCGAAACGATTCTGCATACTCATGGAATTTCGCTTTCCAAACAGCAACAGCTGGAATCGGTGACTGGGCATAATCGCGTTCGAGGCGATTGACCATTTTCTTTGCTATGAGAAGTTCGCCATCCTTGAAGTACTTTCCTATGAGATCATCTGCAAGATCTGAGATCCTGCCTCGTACTTGAGAGCTTTTCGGATCTTTTGGATATGCGCGCTGAAACTCCTCCAGTACCGCTAAAGCGTGAGCGAGCTTGCCGGTACGGATCATTTCTTGCGCACTGCCAAGTAGAAATTTTTGACGAAGCGAATCCAAGCCAGGGGTTGATGGATAAGCATTCATCAGCATGCTGAGGTGTTCAAACGCAGGAGCGAATTGCTTTTCGCCGACCAAACGATTTGCCTCGCTAACGAGTAGTTCCTCGTAGAACTCCACCTTAGCAATATCTTTCCAGCTGATTCTATAAATTCGGTCAGGATAAATGACTAACTTCACCTCAAGCTCGCCTTCGTCGTCTTTGTTTGCTGGGACGCGACGTTCCGGTAAGCTTGCGATCGGGAAAACACGGAACTGCTTGTTTTTCTCTTCTGCTGTAAGTGTGATCAAGTCAAACGGTTCGTCGTCCAAAATGGAGGTTTCGAATCTACCAGTTCCAGGTTTAGCTCCATTGTCTTTGGATCTGTCTTGAGCATGGATATCCAGGGAGGCTAAAAGGACCATGAGGAAACACGTCACAACCGAAAATGACTTAAATCGGCCTAAAAAACAAGCAACTTCATTTCCTAAAACTAAATTTAGGTTATTCGCGTCCGACGCTTTGGTAAGTCTCCAAAAGATGTTTATGTTAATCACTGAGAGGCCTCTGTAGTCGCGGGGGCGTCGGCGCGGGTGCTATCGAGGGGAACTACTAACAGCACTCCTTCTGTTCCCGGAAGTAAAAGCTGTTGACCTAGCAAAGAGGGGGGGCCGCTGAGCGGTTCCTCTAAACTGACAGTCGCTTTTAATATCCCGGATGCGATATCTATACGATACAGTTTTCCGTTGGTTCCACTTATGAGAATGTCGTTGTCATTCAAGAGTGGCGGTCCGACAAGAGCGATACCTTGAAGGTCAAGCTTCCAAAGTGCTTTCCCCTTCAGGTCTATCGATGACAAACCGGAGGTTTCGCAATATGCCAGGAACTGCTCTCCAACGGCGTAGGGCCCCCAAGAAACGCGTCCATCTTGTTCCTGTCCACCAATTCGCGATAGATCCGTTCCATTATAGATCTCCAGGATATCATGCGACTCGGCGCGTGCGACTGTGCAAATCACGTCGCTAGCGGTGGCGAGCCTTCCGATTAACGGAAGTGCTGTGGGGGCTTCCGTCAGTGAGCGAAGTTGTTTACCAGTTGATAATCGATGTATTTTGTTCTGATTGGTTGCAGCAACAACCGTTTGTCCGTCAGCGAGAGTCACCGGTGCCAGCCAGCGAGTTTCAACACCAGTTTGAAGCGTGGGTTGAAAGGGAGAGCCGAGTTGCTTTCCTGTCGTTGGATCTATGTATGCAAGTTGAGCATTATTTAGCGGCACAACGATACCGTTACTAGTCACTGCAGGCGGTTCGGATGGAATCCCACTTGTCACTTGAAGCGTCGTCATTTGAAGCGAAGTACCAGAACTACCTTTGGGATCAAATGTTAGCACTTGTGCTCCCTGTCCGATATTCAGAATCGCAGTCTTCCCGTTCGGTAGCGTCACAGGTTGTTCAAAGTTGATCATTCGGCTATTTCGGCCTGGGTTTTCGGCCGCCGAGATTGGCCGACCGGCGATGATTGATTTTCCGGAGACGCTAAACAAAGCTGCCTGGGAATTGATAACGGTAACCGTTCCAGAACCTGGGAGAGCGACGACCAAAGGGACGCCTAAATCCGTTTCCCAAACAGCATCTCCCGTGACTCCATTTACCGCCGATACACGAATACCTTGTGTACCACGGACCACTCTTGAATGAATAACATAGTCATCGATCTTAAACACGCGTCCTGTGAACTGGTCTTCCTCTTCCCGAACCCAGTCACGGACAAGTTGTTGCTTACTGACTTGGATTTGAAATCGGATGAATCGATTCGCCGTGATCCAAAGCTCATTACCTGCGACAGTTGGCCAAGCAATCTTCGGGGCATTTTCGTTTTTCTCGATAACCGCGACCCGATTCACCTTGTTTCCTGGGTTGGCAGGCTCGATGTCGTAGGCATTGATCTCGCCCAAATCGGTTACCACGACCATGCGCCGACCATCTAGGCTTGGCGGTACGACAACATGACCTTTCAGCGTAATCGGATTTTGGCCGACTGTTAGTTCGTCGCCTTGCTCACCTGCCTTGAGGATATGCATAGTGCATTCACCAGGTCTTGCGTTCTCAAAAATAAGGACATATCCGAGTGTAAATACAGGTGGAACTGCAATCGTTCCTCGGTTGTGTCCAACGTAATAGACTTGAGTGCAGGTACCATCATTGCGAGAGAGCACAAAGAGATTGGAATGCTCCCCTAAACAGTATCGCCCCGGTTTATTAGAGCTACCGCCAACTCCGACTTCCATTTTTTGCGGGAGTTGCTTTGCCCATCTAACTTGCCCTGTTTCGCCATCAATCGAATAGACTTGGCCATCCGAAGATGCAGCGAAAACCATGCCCGAATCCACGGAAGGGGCCAAAAGGCGGCCGCCAAACTGAAGCTTCCAAACCGGCTTACCGTCCGCCGCTCCAACTCGGGCTAGACTGCCTTTCCCCGGTGATACCAATAGTGCATCGGAATTAAAGTCTGAGCTCATACGAATTGGGTCGGAAACGGTCTCGGCACCGACCCGGTTCCGCCAAAGTACGGTTCCGTCCTTGGCTCGAAGTCCATAAACCGATTGCTTGGCCTTTACTACAAAAACCGCGTCATCCGCGACATTAATCGCTTGACCGCTTTGTTTTACCAAGAAGACACTGCGGGCTAGGCTTTGGGATTCGTCGGTGACGATAAGTTCAGGTAGTTGTTTTGTCGATTCGACTGCTTTCTGTAGAATCCCGGTCGCTTGTTGAAGTAACTCGAGTAGCGGCCTATCCAGCGCTAACTGGGGGTAGTCTCGGACAACCGAGCGTCTCGCTTGATACGCAGCATCGACGTCGCCTCTTTCGATTGCTGATTTCATCGTTTCGATCGCGATGACCGTGTCCTCATTACGTTTTACATTTCGCATCAAACGTTCTCGCTCTTCTTCCACAGTCCGGATTCGGACTTCATTAGTCACTCTTTGAGCGTTAGGAACGTACTGTGGATTTTTCATCAGAACAAATTGTTCGTCCAGGCTTTTTATTAAGTCTTTGCGAGCCTCGGTTGTTTTTGCACTATCGGCACGTTGTACTAGCTTTTCCGAAACTGCGACCATTGCCGAAGCCAAGTCGGCTCGAAGCTCGAGATCGTTCATCGAAGGTTCGTTGACGACACCAGGCAGTGCTTCCTTTGCTAAATCGATCGCCTTTACCGGATCGCCCATGGAATCATTCGCATGACGAATCTGAGCAATAGCTGCTAATATCTTAGCTCTTCCAGCTTTTTCATCGCTTGAGTACGAACTTGCGAAGGCCATGAATTCCTTCGTTGCTTTCTCGTAGTCGCGTGCGTCGTAGGAATCTTGTGCGGTCTTGTACACGCTTTCCGAACTCTTACTTAGCACCCAATAGACTAAGCCGCCGAACGCGGTGAGTAGCGTCATTAGAATGAATCCATATCCCCAAATCCGGAACACATCCCACTGATTGTCTCTTGTAGAACCGATTTTAATGGGACGTACCGATACGCTCTCAGGAGCATCCAGAGGAGAAAGTTCGATCGACTCCCTTGGGTTTACTGTTCTTGGACTGGACCTTTCCGATGGCTGTCGGTCATTGACTGGATCTATGCCATCTACCAGGACGTCACCGTCCACTATCTCTACTACCTCTTCAATTTCTTCGAAAACTTCTTCGCTTTCTGCAAACTCCTCGTCATCAACGATTTCAACTTCTTCGACATCGGAGATAATCACCGCTTCCGGGATTTCGTCGGAAGCACTTGACCGCGTTACCGGACGCAAGTCCTCAGGAAGCATCGAGTCTTCGTCGTCACTACCAACCGCTGAAGGTGTAGTACCCGGAGCCGTACCTTTGGAGCCTGCTAGAAAGGTTTTTGCGGGCGTTCCTTCGGGATCAGAGTTTTCTCGAAGTTGCGCGATGAGTCGAGTCGCTTGGAATTTCGTTAACTGCTCGTTGTCTACTAGCAGCTTGGCGATCGCTTCGGAAGAAACCCGGGTTTTCGATTGCTCAACCTGTCTCCTCAATTCTGCAATTACTTCAGGGTCCAGCAGTCCTTGACCTTCGATCAGATCGATTAGTTGATTCGCTTGCATCGGATTCTTTTAGGGCAGTCTATCGGGAGTTTAGTGGAGTATTTCTGCGGAGGGATCATTGCGGTCTCTGTACTCGAATGAATAGCCAAGCTAAACATTCGTTTGGGATTTCTCGGAGCAGTAGCGGTTAGTCGAAGTTTTCGACAACAGTTACTTGAAATTGAGAAAAACCTTTTTCACGTCCGGCATCCAGCGCGCTTACGACGGTCGCATGAACGCTATCCTCGTGCGCCTCTACGACCAAAGTGCTGGCGTCTTCGCTCGCTCCGTCCAGTTCGGCCATCGACAAAACGGCAAGAAGTTCTTGCTTGCTCGTCGCTTCACGTTCGTCTCCGTCCGGGAAGATAATTGTGTAGGCATTAAATTCATCGATTAATATTTTGACTGTATCGCTTTCCTCGTCTGGTTTGGGTTGACTGCTGGCTTGATTGCTCATCGCCGCTTTTTGCTGAATAGCCTTTTCGGTCGTAAAGGAGGCGGTAATCATAAAGAAGATCAGCAACAAGAACGTGACATCTACCATCGGCGTCATATCCATATCATCCGAAGGGAGTTCGGGTTTACCAAAACCAAGCGTTTCACTTTCCTCGTCTTCGTCGGACGCAACCATTTTAGCAGGTGAAGGTTTGGTACGAGGCTTTGAGGTGACGCTTTGGGCGTGAGTCGGATGATCTGCTCTGGTACGAGAATTTTCACTTGCCTCAGAGGAAGTCTTTGGAGACCGAACGCCGGTCAGTGGTACGACAGTCGCAAGCCCTTCCTCGTGCAGTATTTCGGGGATTCTTACTACGGAGTCGCAATCTGGGCAGCGAATTTGCTTCCCCTTCATGCGGTCATGCACGGCGCGGATGCTATTGCAGCGAGGACATTGGAAACGTATTGCCACCGCGAGTGCTCCTAATCGTCTTCCTGTAGAACTGCAAAGTTAATCATTTGACCTTCTTCCAGGGATTCAGAAACCATCTCCTTGATACGGTTAATTTCACCATTACGAACACCGCCCTCTGCACGAATCAATACCTCCGATTTCTGCATTCCAAATCCAAGCTGAATATACTCAGCGATCTCAGCGGCTTGCTGCTCGAGGTCCTCCGAAAATACTTTTTCATCGGAATTCATGATGATCGCGTTGTCACCGCCACCCCGTTTCACGGTCAGAATGACGCAGCTTTTGACTGGTATCGCTGCCCCATTTTTCGCTGCAGGCAGCGGGTAAGATGGCTCGGCAGTCATTTTCGATGATACGATAAAAAAAATCAGTAGTAGGAACACAATATCGATCATCGGTGTGATATCCATCTCACCGTCTACAGGAGGAGTTTTCGGCAGGGTTACTGTGTCTACCTCCTCCTCCTCCTCTTCGTCATCATCGCTATTCGCAATTGGTTGCGTACCTTCGTCGAATTCGTCGTCTTGGTAGGAATCCAATTCGCTACGACCGATGTCATTTGCTAAAGGCGAACTCACCCTTTGTGTATCTAACTCATCTTTATTTAAAACAGGTTCAGAGTTAATCATATAGAGAGGCGTAGTTTTTTAAAGATAAGAAACTAGGCTGTTTGACGCTGTTTGGATCGTAACTCTTCTCGAGCCAAACCTTCTTTGAAAGCATCAAAAAACCGAGTCAGACCGGAACCGACTAAATCTTGCATCTGCTTGAGACGGTTAATGATACTGGCCATGCACATCACCAGAGGAATCGCAATCATCAACCCGATCGCGGTAGTTTCCAAAGCGACGCGAATATCGCCTGCTAAGTCAGTTGGATTGACGTTCGCTGCTGCGGCCAACTTACCGAATGCACCCATCATCCCCATTACGGTGCCGAACAAGCCCAGCATTGGTGCTGTCTTGATAACGGTGATCACCCACGCAATTCGAATATCCAAATCACCTAGAACGTCTCGCGAAAATCGTTCCAAGACGTATTGTTTTGTTTTGGCATAGCCCATCCGTCGATTGGCACACGCTAGGCTAATCATCATTGGTAATGCTCGTTTATTACCGACACAAGCTTCCTGAACACTATCGAAGTCGCCCTTCCTTACGGCTGACTCGATGCTGTCTAAAAACTCATCCTGAAGTGATTCGGTCTTGAATCTTTTGGAGGCAACTCTCGATAAAACGAGGACCACGAAGTACGCCCCCCAGAGCGCGACTCCGGCCAACATAAAATAACTGGAAAAACCGATCCAGTTGAAAATTGCAGATCTGTCCATAGTGGTTGATTGCGGAAAAACGGAATAAGAGTTTGAACGAACTTGGTCGATCCGTATTCTAATCAAGTATTGTTCAGAACGGGAACGAGTTAAACAAATCTAAATGGTGAAACTTGTAGGAGATTCTAGTATCTGCCCGTCGCATGGAAGGCAAAACTAAGGGAAACGCAGCTATTTGGAAACGCGATATCGCTGCTCAATAACGACCCACTGATAGCCATTTCCCGCTAAAGGTTGGCAATCAAAGATGGTCTTCGCTAACTCCTTAACAGAAACTTTTTCGCCGCGTTTCTCTCGTGCGTAAAGGATCTCTCGCTTGGCTAAGTCTTCTTCTAGTTCCTTGGTAATCAGTTTTAGGACGAGTCTTCCGTTCGTAACGATACCAGCTTTGGATAGGAAATCCTTTTCGTATTTGGCCAACCCTCCCTCATTCTGATTAACAAAGTAGATACGTTTTTCCGCATCGCCAGGCCCTGATCGCTTGCCTGTCCCTCCCGCATTGCCCAGGTAATCCACTTCGGTCCGTCCGCCACCGATTGCAGCCAGTTCTACTAGAAAGTAATCGAGTTGCGATGCGTAAGTTTTCGAGTCTTTGGCAGTGAAACGCAAATCCCATCGTTCAAATCGAGGAACGACATCGACACCTTCCCCCTGTGGTCCCGGAGGCCGACTATCACCTTTTGCTGCTCCATCTGTAGCTTCGGCAGTCTCCAAGGAAGCCGCTATACTAGAGACCATATCGGTTACGGATTGGAGAGCTTGATCGGGCGATGGTTCGGTAAGCTGCTCCACCTCTTCTGCGCTCGGTGGTTCCAGGTCCCGTTCAAATCCCGGTGCATTGTCACCGCGTCCGGAGATCTCCTCTGCCTCAAGGACTATATCTCTCACGCCTGTTCGATAGATTGACATGAAGAAAAGCAAGGCAAGCATCGCGACAGCTATGCCAAACATGATCGCCATGCTCAATAAGAAGCTAGCGACCTGATCGACCGCTGTCGTCTTCATCGTTTCGATGCTTGACTCAGTCGCCTGCTTGGGATCGATGGTTTCCGAACTCATAAGTTTAGGCTTCGATAGAATTAGTTGGAGATGAATCGGTAATCAGGACGAACGCTGAGATACCATTGCTGCCAGCGTCGTTCTGCCTTCACGCGATCGTCTGCGGTTATCAATCTATCGTTAGGTAGAGCGAAACTCGTCATTTGCCGGCTCAGAATCCTAAGCGAGTTTTCCGCAATCAACGGGACTCTTGAATCGGGATCGCTTAAGGCATAGATCAGGTCAGGCACATAGTCGAGGTCGTCGCCTCGTCCGAGGATTTTCGAGGCCAAAGCTCGACTGGAATAGGATGGACTTCGTAGCATCCTGGAAAATCGATTCAGTTGTTCTTTGCGTGCCTTCGGATCAGACTCTAGGGGAATACGATCTGCCAACTGCTTGTCGTCGGGAGAGCCTTCCTTGTTCGATTCTAGCATTTTAAGCATTTCATCGACGTTGGTGATTTTCGACTTATCAACCACTTTCCCATCAATTTTCGCGACGTCAGCAACGTTTCCAAGGCCCTGCCCACCTTTGTTGTTCGATTCCTTGAGATCTCCAATGGCTTTCTGAGTCGTCCGCAAGAGGAATAGTATTGAAAAGCAAGTGGCAGCTTGCGCGCCGCCCTTGTCTTGACTAATTGGGAGGACTCCAAAACCGCCGGTCGCCGGATCTTGGTAAGTCTTTAGCGTCTCGACCCCTTCCCTATACCAAGCAGGCTCAACTTCGCGGCGTCCTTCAAGAATCTCTAAAAACGACTGGTACCGCTCCACGCTATAGAGATTGTAGTAATACCATTCCGAAGCCCCTTCCCGTTTGTAAGGGTGGTTCTCAACCCACTTGGCAGCGTTCTGTGCGACCTTCTTAAGCATATCCCGCGAGACCGCCTTGGAGATCGGTTTTTTTGCCTTGCGGCCGGCGGCCTCTTCATCCGAAACCCTTGCGAAGACCTCGGGGATCTCTGGCTCCTCTTCCTCCTGTACGTCAGCCGACGAATTCACTAGTTTTACTTTCGTTCCACGCATTACATCCATTGCATCTGCTGAAAGGAGAATTGCAGACAACCCGGCGGCAAGCATCGTTTGGGTCGTAACGCCATGCGTTCCTGTCGGATTTGCCATCGCTTGGTAGCTCCAACCACCATCAGCATGTTGTTCGTCACGCAACCACAAGCATGTTTTCTCGAGCATTTTCATATCGAGGTCGACCTTCGCTTGCTTAATGGACCACAATGCCAGGGTTACATACTGAGTTTGTGAAATATCGCCCCGAGATTCTAGAAACCATGCGTGGAAAAGGTATCCAAATCCACCACTCGGTTTCTGAATTGATACCAATATATCGCGGCACTGTTCCAACTCGGATTTAAACTTCTCTCCATCCAAAGCCGCAAGAAAAACCGCAGTGATTGAAATCTGATAGATAGCGTACGTTCCCTTATAGATTTCGGATTTTCTGTCAGAAAATTCGCGTACTAGCTTCTGGGCAGCAGTAACGGCGTGTGTCACAAGCGGGTGATCGTGATTTTCAGTCGCCTTATAGACGCTGTATCCGACAAGAATTTCGTACTCAGGACCGACGTGGCCAGCACCTGCCGAGGAGGAACCTAGGAACCCAACAGCCCGGTTGACCATTTCTTTGATTTCAGGATGGTCCGCTGAATAGGGTTCCCGCGCAATCGACCGTTGAAATGGCCCTAGGCTGGTAAAGGCTGCTAAAACGCACAACAAACCGAAAGCTATCCGTAATTGTTTCATGATTTAAGTCTCGAAAAGATCAAACTAAAGCAACAAGGTCAGGCGATGGAAATAGCGGTTACTCGAACCGATTTCAAACTATTACGACAGAAGAACGCGAAGGGTTTCGATGAAATTCCCGCAAAACCTACTATCAACCAAGGCCTCGAGGTACCACGAATTGACATCCTCTTCCATATCTCCTATTATCCTACCCCTTGGGGTGCCAAAACGCTATCTCTTTAAACTAGGTACGATCCCCAGTAGATGAGCCAAGTCAGTTTTGATGCGGCCACTCAAGTCAAGGCTGGATAGCTCAGTTGGTAGAGCAATGGACTGAAAATCCATGTGTCCGCGGTTCGAGTCCGCGTCCAGCCACTGCAATTAAATCCAAACGATTCGTTGATAAAACGTAACCTGAAGATGTACTTCAGGCGGTTACTGGCCATGGTGATTTGGATGAAATCTCGAACTCGTTGCAGCTATACGACTATCGAACAGTGTTTTGACGATGTGCTGCAAATGCAGGGTTTCCCATGGCTATTTGGCAAAGCTCTGCATAGGCATTATCTCGGCCTGGCATACACGCGGCCAGAAGACGAAAGTCGGTTTGGAGCGTTCGCTGAAAATCAAACGAGATCTGTTCTTGAAAATCGTTCGCGATGTTCCAAAGTCGACTGAAGCAAGCACTTTTTGGCCCGTTTTGCTGTTGTTGAGGTTACCGATGGGACAAGCTAGGGTATGTCTGGAGATTACTTTCGCTTCCTGTTCGATGAGAGAGTGGAACCGACGAATAATCATAGCGAGCAAGAAGTTAAGCGGCCCATTTGCCGACTCGATCAAAATCTCGTTTCAGCGGTATTGGACTTGCGCGATGACGCTCCAAAAGTACATGCCAACGGATCAGTCTAGCTTCCCCTAGCGGCAACGACTCGAGATTAGACCAGACTGGCTGCCGAAACAATCATCGGCGAGTTCCGTTTTTTCGCACTAGTGATTTCGTTAACTTTTTACCGCGTTAACGTCTTGAATCTTTTGAAAACAGTTTCGCAACGCTTGTTGGTAAATCCAGATGTCCGCGACGTACACCAACATGTTGTAGCCTTTTGATGGCCCAGTCGCGAGTTCGTCAGGATCCATTAATCCGAGTACCGAGGGTTTGTTGTGTTTTTTACATGCGTTTTGGACTCGCTTCAGCGCCTCGAGCAAAATCGGGTTGTCGAATTGGCCCGGTATGCCCATCGACGTGCTCAGATCAAACTGCCCAACCCAGATTGCATCCACTCCATTGACGGCCACAATTTCTTCGCAGTTTTCTAACCCTTCGATCGTTTCGATTTGAGCAATCGTCAGAAGCGAGGCGTTGGCGGATCTCATTTTTTCGACAATGTCGCCTGGTAGGTAGTCGTCGTGACTAATTCCAAAAGCACAGCCACGACGACCAAGTGGTGGATACTGGGCGTAGGAGAGTGCTTCGCGGATATGTGCCGCATTACGAACGAGTGGGACGACGATCCCCGCTGCGCCTACATCGAGCACATGTGCGATGTGGTGGTAATCGGATACTGGAACTCGAACAATCGGAAGCATGTCTACCGAGCGAGCAGTTGCAACTAACATGCGAATGGTTTCAAGTGACCATCCCGTGTGCTCCATGTCATAAACAGTAAACTGAGCTCCCGCACCGGCGGAGATTCTGCCAATACCGGTCGAAGCAAACTCCATGCACATGACGCCGTAAACTACCTCGCCTCGGGCGAGCTTCTCTTTCAATAGATTCTTTTTCATTTTTGATTTACTGAAACGGTTTCTAAGTAGGTCTTAGGATGTCTTTTGTCAGTTTGAATGGAGTTAAAATCAGTTGAACGTAACTCTTCAAGAAACGCTACTGGATACACCAACAAACAAGTCTTTAAATCCAATGCCCTCATGGGGCTTACAAAAAGTATAAAATACGCACGACCTAAGGTTAAAAGTACGAAAACACAGCCGCCGCACAGCATGAAACAGAAAATATGATTTCTACAATCTTACTCGGCACCACAAACGGAAAAAAGATATTAGAGATGCGTCCGCTACTGGAGTCGCTCGGCTGTTCATTGATCGATTTATCTACGATGCCAGATTACGTCGAAGTCGAAGAGTCGGGTGACGATTTTATCAAGAACGCTCGAATCAAGGCTATAACCTATGCAACTAAATACCGAGTTTGGACTATCGGCGAAGACAGTGGGCTTTGTGTAACGGCGTTGAACGGCGCTCCGGGGGTTTATTCGGCAAGGTACGCTAGCTTGGAGAATCAGCGAGTTTCCTTATTACCGAACGCGTCCAATCGTCTCACGCAAGACCAAGCAAACAACGACTTGCTTCTAGAGCGGCTCACTGGCATCCCTGTCTCGAATCGAGAGGCTCACTATGTTTCGACGATAGTACTCGCTTCTCCAACCGGCCAGCCGGTGATCGAGGCAGAAGGCGAATGCTGGGGCCGTATCGTCGAAACGCCACGAGGCCTTGGAGGGTTTGGATATGACCCTCTATTTGAAGTCATCGAATATCACAGGACCTTTGCCGAGCTAGGTCCACGGGTCAAAAGGGTGCTAAGTCATCGAGCCCGAGCTCTCAAGAAGTTTCTTCGGCGGTTGTCAGAGCTTCAAAATCGCTTGGCCTAGAGTTGGCTAAATCACTTAGTTTTTCGACACTTCTCGTTGATCACCGGCATATTTCAAGGGGCCCCTGGCATATTGTCAGCATTTTCGCCAGATGCTTTCTCTTAGGCGAGCGGCAGGCTGCCGATACTGCAATCTCTTCTACTCGGGCATGGTGACACGTTGATTGAGAATACGTCCGGTGCCAATCTCCTCGCACCGAATCAGTAAGGTTTGTCCTCGATAAGCAGGAGAGTATGGTATCACGATAGATCGTGTTACCCGTTCTCCAAGGTTGATGATCTGGATGCGTTCGCGTGGCCTATCTGGAATGTGCAAAGTGCAGTCAAAAGTGGATGGTTGTCCGCTCGTATTGGTCATTTCCATTTCGATGACAAGCCTTCCGCGGTCATCAAGTCGTGTTTGAGTCTCCAGTTGGAAATTCTTCAGACCCAGGCTCAAGGTTCTTCGAACTGAGAACTTCGTGACCGGTTGCGTGGCGAGATCTATAACAATCTCGACTGGTTCGCTAGACTTGCTAACATCTCGGCGGAGCGTCACCGGTACGCTGATTGTCTTTTGAGAATGAGGTTCGATCGAGAATTCTTTACTCGCTAATCCTCCTTGGAAGATGTTGGCAGCTAAGATTGCGAGGTTTCCATTCATCGTTTTATTTGATGGATTCTTGATCGATACAAGGATCGGATCGGATTGTCCTATCCGGTTTTCAATGATGGGGTTCTCGACACGGACGTCGACCTGCCACTTGATGACTTCGCTATCAACGTTCTTTACGATAACAGGCCAGCGGCCTATTTGGACTTGCTTGGAATTGATGGAGCTTTTTTCGTCGTTGCGAATTGGAACTGGTCGTCCCCAGATGTCGAAAGCCAACCAATGATCGCCCCATTGAGCATCGATCCACTGGGGTTGGTACGCCCAAAGGATCATGTGTTCTGAACTTCCTGACCGAAATACAGCGTTTTTTACGAAAGGCTGATCGACCGGAAACGAAAAGAAATCTTCAGCGTTATCCAGTGTTTGACTGAGTGTTCGAATTGGTAGAAGCAAGTCTTCTGGGCCGCCCTTTGCGTCTAGGATCCGAATGGATGCGGAGCATGGATTAGATATCCAGCCAGTTTCTAAACGGCTTGCGTGAATCGCTATGGAACGCTGTACTAGGTCGCGGAGTCTATCTTCCATAGAGTAAGTGTAGCTGTCGATTGGATCCATGGAGACCCAACTGCCGACAAGATTTGGGCCAGCATTTTGGTTGAATCGAGTCAGTTCGTCTCCGGTCAACGAAGAAGTGCTGACAAGCATTAGCCTATTAACGAGTCTGGGTTTAGCGTTTTCCATTGCGGCTGGATCGTCGAGCATGTCCCAAGGCGCAATAAGCTGAGATTCGGGAGCGAACCTTCGGACTTGAAGGCTCAGTTTCGTTAGCACGTCTCGCCATTTACCATTCTGGGAAAGACTAAGATCGTCATCCCAACCCACTTGATAGTTGTTCAGCAATAGCGAGGCCTTGGTCCAAAGCGGCTGAAAAATTGTGTCTAGCGATTTAGGGTTCTCAAAGATCTCCGCCAAATGCTCTGAAGCTTCAACATCGGTCGCGTTCTTGTCCGTCGGATCAGCTGAGCGGATTCTATTGTTAGTTTTCGAATCATCATGTTTAATCAGTCGGTCGTTAGCACTTGCTTCGTCTTCTAGGGTTCTGTCGAGTCTTCTCCAAGCCGGCTCCGCTGAGATTACGCCAGAACAATCGATATTCCTGGTTGCAATCGATTCCGTCAACCACTCCAAGGGACGTTGCGTGGAAGACTTAAACATTACCAGCCAGATTGAAACTTTTATTCTGCCAACGCTTGCAAAACTCAAGATCTGTGGAAGCTCATCAAGGGGGATTTCAATTCCTGCGGTTGGTAGACTCCATCCAATCTTTCGATTAGCGATGGTGTTTAGTTTGGGGGATGAGTTTTTCGCATAAGCAATTGCCGTAGTGGATTTGGCGAAACGAATCGACGATTCCGCTGAGGTTGCGACATGAAAGCGATAGAACCCCGATTGCAATAGCGGGACTTTCCATTCGAGAATTCTTGAACTTGTTCGGGCGTAACTGGTCTTTGCTTGTTGATCGGATTGACCGTTTTCGATCGCGCTGTTCCTTTCGATTAATGTTTCAGTGTGGGCTCTTGAGTTCCATACTACTGTTCCATCATGGTCCACTACCGTAAGACCAATGTTACTCGACTCATGGTCAAGGGCATCTAAGGTGCACCTGAGCAGAATCGATTCGCCTTCTTCTACAATCCTGTTCTTAGGAATCATTTGAAGGTCGAGTCGTGGTATGCGATTAAGCTGAATCGAATCAAATCGAATGGTTCCGAACAGAGATTTTTTGGACTTAGGTAACACGTGGAGTCTAATCTTGGCAAACTTTGAATCTTGAGGAATGCTTTCCAGGCTATTTAAGCTGATTGTTTGCCAACCGGAGGTCGTTTCAATCGACGGAGACGAGACTTCAGAAATTTCCTCACCGGATGCAGTGAGCCACACGACCGAGATTTTTACTTCAAACGGATCCAGCAGCTCACACGAGACATTTCCGGTTAATCGGTAGGCTTGTTCGGGAACGACAGGTATTGATGGCCCGTCCACTTGGGCGGCCCCACCATCCATTCGGATCTCTAGACATGGATTAAAGACAGTCGATTCTAGAAAGCGATCTACTGAATCAGGAACTGCTTCGGCAAAGACGTCACCTGGAAGACGACTTTGTTGAAGGCCGATGTACCACTGGGCCAAAGACCGTCGGATAGCTTGAACTTCGGCATCGGATACTTGGGATTGGGTAATGATCTCCATTTTGACGAAGCTAGGGTGTTGGCGATCGGTGCGGCGTTGCCACAGATCGGGCCATCGGTCTCGATTCAAGTCTTCCTTGCTACTAAAGTCAGCTCGAAATATCGCTTCGCTGGCAAGGCTGACACTGGCGATTCCGCCAATCCTACCACCCGGTCCAGTGGACGGTCCTACCAACCCGGCTAGAATGAGCGTTGCGGAGAGCAGAAAACGTTTTGTTCGCTGCTGCGTTAAGACCAAAGGATACAAAATCTAGTGCCTGCAATTAGTGTTGGAGTTCAGCTATCTTCGTTCGGGGTACCGTTCAAGCAGTCGATTCAACTTGCCGCTGCAGTAGGTGCCGACAGCGTTGAAATCGACGCACGAAGCGACTTGCGTCCATCCGAACTGAGCGCTACGGCGCTACGCCAAATTCGAAAGCTGTTGAATGATCTCAATTTGCGGGTTGTATCGGTTAGATTTCAAACAAGCCGGGGATATGATTGTGCCGATGAGCTCGAGCGGCGGGTTGCAGCGACGAAAGTTGCCATGAAGATGGCGAGTGATCTGGGGGCTAACGCCGTTGTCAATCAGATTGGTGTAGTTCCAGAGTCGGTAGATGATTCGTCACATCAGATGCTCCGAGATGTGTTGTTTGATCTAGGTCGCTACTCTCAACACGTCGGGGCCTTCCTTGCTTGCGAGACTGGCTCGGAACCGCTGACACACATTAGCGGACTGATTGAGTCGCTTCCTCAGGGGGCACTTGCGGTGACGCTGAACCCCGGCAATTTGATCGTCAACGGTTACGACATGACGGGGCTTCGTGAGATTGCGCCGCATGTACTTTTAGTACATGCGAAAGACGCAGTTCCTGATCGGGCTCGAGGGCGAGGCACCGAGGTAGCTCTCGGACGAGGATTGGTCGAGTTTCCTGAGATAATGGCTACTCTCGAGGAGCAACGCTACCGCGGTAGCTACGTCGTACAGCGAGACGGCCAAAGCAATGTTCGCCAAGAGATTGCGCTCGCCATCCAATTTCTGAAAAACATCTAGTAGTTATCGAAAAGCCGTATGAGCGAACCCTTAGACACATCGCTTGAGGACAAGATTAGAAAGTCCGTCGCTGCTATTCGCGATAATTCTATCATCAGGCCCCGCGTCGGAATTATTCTCGGTAGTGGTCTCGGGGATTTTGCAAAGCATATTCTTCATCAGAAGGCTATCCCATACAACGAAATACCTTACTTTCCCAAGCTTTCGGCTGCTGGCCATGCCGGGGAGCTAATCGTTGGATACTTCGGTCAACTTCCTGTCGTCGCTATGAGAGGTCGAGCCCACTTTTACGAAGGTCTCGATCCTCTATGGGCAACCTATGGTATTCGTGTTATGCAAGCCCTAGGGGCTGAAGTGCTCGTCGTCTCAAATGCCGCGGGAGGGGTGAATCCAAGGTTTTCCGTTGGTGACATTGTTTTGATTGATAGCCATATCGATTTAATGTTTCACACTGCAGTTCGTCCAAAAGACAATTCAAATGAAGCTGCCGCTCTTGGAGTAGTACATCGATCTGATTATATCTATGACGAATCCCTCCTGCTTCAAGCGATGGAGGCTGCGAGGCAATCCAAGCAGTTGTTGTCTCGTGGAACCTATCTTGCAACGCTTGGACCTACCTATGAAACGCGTGCGGAATACCGAGCATTTCGCATGATGGGAGCCGATATGGTCGGAATGAGTACTGTTCCTGAAACGATCCTGGCCAAAGCGATTGGCCTTCAAGTTCTGGCGTTTTCTGTCATTACGAATGTTGCTGCCCCAGACGCAACTACAGCTACTTCGCATGACGAAGTCCTTAAGGGGGCTTCGACGGCTCAAATCAAGCTAGTCGCCTTGCTGCGACAGCTTTTTGACCAATGGTCGGGCCCGCCAGATTAAGGCGAAATATCCTAGAAAACTCTCGGTCAATGCCCTCCCGAGAGTTCCAGTATTGTCGTACAATTTGATCTCTGTATGCCGAATCGAACCTTGGGGGTTGTCGCACTGACAAGGCTGCTAGGGTCGGCTGGCTTGATTTCTCGCCAAATAGAAGAACTCACACTAACTTCATTTGAAAAGGCCCACTGATGCGATCCCACCGATCAACGTGGATTCTTGTCGCTGCGACGCTGTTCGCAATTCATTCCACGACCCTAGTTGCACAGGAAACACTGTTGACACCAGAAGCCATCGCCGCAAAAAACTCGGACAATCCATCCTACCTCATCGGATTCCAAATGGGCTCTCAGCTCAGTGGAAGCGGATTTGTTGAGAAAGATATTAAGCTCGAGGTGCTCCTCAAGGGTATGGCCGACGCCCTCGCTAAGAAGGAACCTGCTCTCACTCCAGCCGAAATGCAAACAGCTAATGAGCAACTCGAGGCTCTCTTCGCTGCCAAGCAATCGGAAGCGAAATCTAAAATTCAAGGAATGGCTAAAGCCAATCTTGAGAAGTCGAAAGCCTTTCTCGAAGAAAATGCAAAGAAAGATGGTGTTCAAACACTCAAGTCGGGGCTCCAATACTCGGTAATCAAAAAAGGAAGTGGCAAATCCCCGACGCTGACAAGCGAAGTCAAAGTTCACTATGAAGGGACGTTGATTAGCGGAAAAGTCTTCGACAGTTCGATTAAGCGAAATGAACCAGCCGAATTTCCGGTGAATGGCGTCATTCCTGGTTGGACAGAGGCTCTCCAGCGGATGGTCGTTGGTGATAAGTGGAAGTTGTTTATTCCATCCGAGTTGGCTTATGGTCCAAGCGGAAGCCAAGGGGCTATCGGCCCTAACGAAGCGCTAATTTTCGAAGTCGAATTGCTTGACATACTGAAATAGAACTTTCAAAAGAGTTCTTTAAACATTTCATGAAGTCAAAACAACCGTCGAAGAAATCTTATTCAAGCCGGTTGATCGAGCTAGCAAAACAGCTAAGTCTTGAACTCCAAGCAATTGATTTTTCATCGGTTGCTTTTTGCGTCTACAATCCGCTTGAGTATGCCTTTGATTGTCACGCCGAATACTTGACGAAGTATGTGCATGGCCCGATTCGAGTTCTCTATCTTGGGATGAATCCCGGTCCCTGGGGGATGGTTCAAACGGGAATACCCTTTGGCGAAGTAGCCTCGGTCCGTGACTGGCTACTCATTAAGGCACAAGCTGGTCAACCGTCGTATGTGCATCCGAAACGACCTATCAAAGGTTTGAACTGCACTCGATCAGAAGTGTCTGGCAAAAGGCTTTGGGGGCTTTTTCGAGAACGTTTTGGAGAACCAAGTCGCTTTTTCGAGGACCAATTTGTGGCGAACTACTGCCCCTTGGCCTTTATGGATGAGCAGGCTAGAAATCTAACGCCGGATAAGTTTCCGGCTCTTGTTCGTAGTCAGTTGGAGTCGATCTGTGATGCACATCTTAGAGAGGTCATTGAGATTTTGCGGCCACACTTTTTTGTCGGAGTCGGTGGGTTTGCGGAAGCATGCGGCCATCGCTGCATTTCAGGCGGCAATAAACAAGTCACGAAGGTTTCGAGAATTCTCCATCCTAGCCCTGCGTCTCCAGCCGCTAATCGGGATTGGGCGGGGACTGTTACGCGAACACTCGTAGACAACGGCGTATGGTGATTTCCGCTGTATAGGACTAAGCCTAGCGAGGCACTGCGACCAACACGGTGAAATCTGTTGTAGTTTCAGCGTTGGGTGCGGTCGTCGGCTCAGCGGCTCCAATCAACATATATACGGTGTTCACCTTGCCGGATATCTGGGTGGATTTTGGTACCTGGATCCGTGTAGATTTCCAGAGCTTTCCACTTGATCCAGCTGGAATCCATACCTGCCCGTCCTCATTTTCAATGATCTCGCCGATGGCGATCAGATTGAATCCACTCTCGAGTGCGAGTTCAGACGCTAACCTACTGGCAGTTAGCTTGTCGATGGATACTTGAGTTAGTTCTCGTAAGGACTTGAGCAGTCCGCTATCTTTCACAATAGGCGTAGCTGCTTTGTTGACAGCCTGTTGCCAGATTTTGAAAGTTGGCGAATCTTGTTGATGAAGGGCCAAGAGATCCTCAGCGATAGGCTTCATCGCATCAAAAATCTCTTGGGGATAATCGCTAGCCGTTGCGTCGGATTGTATCGCTATTTGGAGTCTTGCGATGGACTCCGAAGGAGCAGCGGATGTTGTCTGCTCACTTGTGTTCAGATCTAGCTCCTTCGAATCTAACTCGTCGTCGATCTTCGTATCGTTTACCGAGTCAGCCAACGGTTTCCCCTCTGGGTCGCCGGAGGAACTGAGAGGCTTGAAGTTTGGCATGGGTTCCGATTTAAGTATCGCCGCCGTTTCGTTTACCTGCACTGTCGGGAGTGTCCGAGACTTCTCGTTGGTTGCCGAGGCGTTGATTCCGGCGGGAGCAGGTCCGCTAGCAAACTCGGAAGGTACGATCCACGGAACGAAATTAGCAACCGCAGGGCCGGCTTTCAGCGGGTCTTTTTTAAGAACATACCACATCAGTAGGATTGCAACGGGGACAGACGCGAAGCCACCACCGATCACCTGAATAAGCATCCGTTTCGAGGATTCGCGTCGCCTTGTGGGGCGATCGCGGTAAACCCAT
>Ga0105045_10000683_pt1 | contig 25721 bp, 25 predicted proteins | sample MAT02_FD_78089 | JGI IMG/M metagenome (GOLD analysis project Ga0105045, IMG submission 78089) | Freshwater microbial communities from Lake Fryxell liftoff mats and glacier meltwater in Antarctica - MAT-02 (megahit assembly) | ecosystem: Environmental > Aquatic > Freshwater > Ice > Liftoff... | reverse complement strand
GTAACGTTCTTTAGTGTCTTTGGTAGCAAAACTTAATTTGTGGTGGACTATCAAGGCCGAGAGTGTAAAAAAATGATAAAGAATTTAAGATAAGTTAAAGGGGGTAATTGGGTCAATACCATTTGGCTAATATTTGGAATAATATTCGAATCTGTATATGTTCCACGAAGCTAAACTTGCTTTGTTTTTCATCCGGTATTTATACAATTCCAAACCTCTTAAACAGAGTCTAAAGGCTTTTGGGTTCTAAGTTGTAAATCAAAAAATCGCTAGACTCAACTTAGCTATAGACAATGCTTAACAAATAATTTTATTCAACGCTACTGAATAACCAGAGTCAAAATTGAAAATAAATAATCTATGCGCATTAATCAATATTTGGCCCACTCTCTTGGCTATTCTAGAAGACAAACTGACCAATTCATAAGCTCTGGCCTGGTTGAAATTAATGGTAAATTAGCTGAATTTAGCAATCAGGTTGGCGATAGTGATACTGTTAAAGTATTTTTGAATAATCAGTGGCAGCACGTACTCGCTAAGTCAACATCTAATACCATACTTTTTTGTAAGCCAATATTCTGTCTTAGCACTAGATTCGACCCTCAAAAACGCAAAACTATCTATAACCATATTCCCAAAATCTACCACGAACTTAAGTCCGCCGGACGACTCGACTACATGAGTGAGGGACTGCTTGTTCTTTCTACAGATGGCTACTTAATCAATCGCCTAACTTCAGCTTCGTTTGATTGTGAAAAAGTGTACTTAATAGGCCTCCGCCACAAAATGAGCCATCAAACAATTACTCAAATGGAACAGGGTATGTTCTTAGACGGGGTCAAGTTAAATCCAATTCGGGTGCAGACTTATGACGAGTGGCCGGAAACTTACGATTATCTCAAACTCAAACCTGATATGTATTGGTACGTTTTTGTATTGACTGAAGGTAAGAATAATCAGATACGGCGAATGTGTGATTCTTTTGGGCACCGCGTGCAACGACTTATCCGACTCAAACACGGTGAATTCACGCTGACAGAAGAACTTTATAACAAAAAAATAATTGATCTAGGAACGCTTTCTACAACTCAAGACTCTCCAACTTCAATTGACACGAGCCCTATCAAATTAATTCCAGTCTAGCCAATGCCTCAAGTTGTTCTTGTCTACCAACCACACCAAAACCTACGTCAGCATAGCAAGGCAATTCAGGCAGGATACAGTCAATGTTTTGCTCAAGCTGATATAATATACTGGCTGCCAACATTCCTGAGCCGCGAAGACCCAAACCTTCCAATCCTTGAGCCGAAGGACTTGGTTAAGCTATCCCAAGATCAATCCAAGATTCAAATATCTCAAATGAATCAGCAACTGGCTACCATACTTCAAGAACACAAAAATTCAGGAAATCTAGTTCTATTTATGGGCGCTGGAAGTATTGATGAATGGGCTAAAGAAATATTTGATCAATCCAAAGCTTAAATTGTTGAATTCTAAAATAGAGCAGAAGTAGGTCTATGATTTGATCATAGTGGTTAAAATAAGTTTAATTCTACTTAAAACTATTGTTATTTGAAAAATAAAAAACCCCAGAAGGGGAATTGATTTGTAATTTGATTTGAAAATACTGTTGATCCTAGAATACAATGGTGGGTGTGACTGGACTCGAACCAGTGACCTCTTCATTATCAGTGAAGTGCTCTAACCAACTGAGCTACACACCCAACGAATTTTTGTTTTGATGAGTTACTTATTCAGCTATTAACTCTCTAGCTCCCTTGGTCAAATAGATATTAGGGTTCTCGTCAAACTTAAGTTTATAGGTGATATTTTCAGCATTTTTGGGACTAACTAGTCTAACTTCCTTGGTGCGATGCAAGATCATACCTTTAATTTTCATACTTGCAAGATCTACTGTTTCGCCCTCAGCAAAGAACTTAATAAGATGATCGAGTGAAAAGACTTCACGCTGCTTGCGGTCCATTGCTCTGAATCCTTTAGTTTTTGGGTTACGACTTAGTAGGCCGACTCCAGCATCACCAGTTACACCAGTAAAGTATATTGGTCTCTTTCCGCCATGCTTAGTTTGACCTTTGTGACCTTTACCTGAGTTTTTTCCGCGGTTACTTCCTTCGCCACGACCGATTCGAATAGATTTTTTTTGAGTGACTTTGGGTAGAGAATTGAGAGTAAACATAACAAAAAGATATTATTTTTTGACTTCGCCTGGTTTGACTTCAACCGCAGTTACAACTTCGGTGACTGGAGTTTCAAGTTCTTCTTCCTGACTTTGTTGAGTAAGACTTACTACTAACTCGTCTGCTTCAGAAGCAAATTCATAGAGATTGGTTTTGGGAAGATCTCGAACGTAGACAGCGTCTTCGAATGTTGCAAGAGCAGTTACGTCAACAACGATTTCACTTGGTAAATTATCTGGAAGAGCTGTAACTTCAACCTTATTCAAATTAATATTAAGTACAGCACCAAGAGATTTGATACCTTCAGCTATTCCAATATATGTAATTGGTACAACAGAAGTGATTTTTTCTTTAAGGTTAACAAGTAAAAAGTCAATATGGCGAACAGTGCCTCGAACAGGATGAATATCAAGGGCATGAACGATGCAAGGGTAGACTTTTTCATCAACTGACAGATCAATAACGTGAGTTTTGCCAGAAAGCTTGTAGGCTTTTAGGAATTCGTTTTCAACAAGTTGTATTGGTGTTGATGGGAAAGTTTTGGAATAAATTACCGCTGGAATTTGCTTTTCGCGTCTGAGTATTCGAACTTGATTGCCGAGAATAGTTCTACTCTTGGAGGTGAGGGGGATATGCTTAGCCATAGAATCTCAGTAAGATAAGATCCAAGTAGTAGGCTTTTTTTGGTTTTGTCAATATTCTTGCCTCACATTACAATCGGAATGTGTAACACTAAAACTTCCGTAGTGGAACACATACAATTTTTAAAAAGGATAAAGAGTGGTTTAATCTGTTTCATAACATGTTAATCTATGCCTTATCAACAACTGGCATTATTAAAGTCAAGACTCGCAGGCGAACTAACAAACAAAGCCCCAAACCCAAAGATCATTATAATCCAGGAGATAGAGTTCAGTTAGATACTGTGATTACTATCTAGCATGGAGTAAGAAGATATATGATTCAAGCTACCGACGTTGGTAGTAGGATTTGTTATTCCAGAGCCTTTGAAAGACTATCTTCAGCAAGAACCACCAAGTTTTTTCTTGAGATCAAAAATAAATTACCTAACATCACAGCAAAAACCGAATTTTAAACGACAACGGAAGTGAGTTCTGTGGTGACTATCAAGAACACTTACAATCCATTGGCTATCAGCAGCTATGAGATTTTTGGAACAAAATATAATGCTGGGAACTAGATTCATTCACCATAGTGAAGGCCTTTGTGGAAAGGGTTAATGGGACCATTCAAGAAGAATTCCTGAACCACATCATTGGCCCGTTATTCCATGACACAGGGCTGTTCAATCAGCATTTAGACAACTATATTTTGGTATAACAACACCAGGCTCTACCAATCCCTTGACCTAAAATCACCTTACTATTATCTGAGACAACTATCACTGTAATTTTCCACTATGTAGCGAACTTCGGAATAACTTGACAAATTTAATTAGTTTTATTGCGATTTCGCTCACCTTTCTTTTTGGCAGAAATAGTACCAAAACTAAAAATATACGCTACTTTTTAGTTTCATCAATGTCACCTGCTATTTTAATCAATTATTACGGCCACTTTTGGCCAAGCCGCTCATATATTGAGCTGGTTTTGGTATTAACAAAACAAATTCAATTATTTGGGCAAGAGTTTCAATTATGGTCGGAATTAGTTCGTAGTTACCTGGTTAGACTACGACCTAAAGTAAATTCAAGTTAAGTTTCAGTCAAATCAAATTGCCTTCCTAACTCCCACAACTTTTTATTATGCCTTATCCTGTTATCCCATCCAACCTCAAAAATATTCAATCAGTATATCTTAAGATGATGTCTCCAAGCGAAATGACGGAGATGAGCTACGGTGAAGTTCTTACTGGCGAAACTATTAATTACCGTACTGGCGTACCTCAGACCAACGGACTTTTTTGTCAGGCAATTTTTGGACCGACTAAGGACTGGGAATGTCAGTGTGGTAAATATAAGAGATATAGATACGCTGGAGTAATCTGTGATAAATGTGGTGTAGAAGTTACCCATTCCGCTGTTAGAAGAGAGCGCATGGGCCACATTAGTCTTGCAGCACCTTGTGTTCATCCATGGTTCCTACGTATTATCCCATCCCGGGTTGCATTACTGCTTGAAATGAAGTCCGCAGATATTAGCCGTGTCTGTTACTTCTCTGCTTATATTATTATTTCTATCAATGAAGAGATGAGATCTGAGTACATAACTAGAATTGATCAAGAATCTGACGCTAGAATTAAAGCTGCGAGATCTGGGTATGACAAAAAATTCGAAGAGATTAGCCGCGAATACCAAATTAACAAATCTTCAGGTAAATTCCAAGTCGATGATCTCAAAATTAAATATGAATCTGACAAAGATATTTTGAAAACCCAACAGGCTGAATTAATAACCAAGATTGAAACAATTGCTGAAATGGCTCGCAAAGAACTAATTGGTCTCAAAGTCAAAGATGTAATTAACGAAAATATTCATCAGGAATTAGCTCAGAAGTTTGGTCCAGTATTCAAAGCCGAAATTGGCGCTGAAGCTGTAGAAACATTGCTTAAAGATGTTGATCTAGAGAAAGAATTTGAAACACTCAAAGCTAGAATTGACACAACCAAAGGTCAAGCCAAAAAGAAACTTGCCAAAAAAATTAAGCTAGTTAAACACTTCCTTAATAACGATACTAGCCCAGCTTGGATGATTTTGCATCGAGTTATGGTGCTTCCACCAGATCTTCGTCCTATGTTACAACTTGACGGCGGCCGATTCGCAGCCTCCGATCTTAACGACTTGTATCGCCGCTTAATTAATCGTAACAATCGTTTGCGTAAGCTTATCCAGATTGGTGCTCCTGAAGTAATTCTAAGGAATGAAAAGCGTATGCTTCAAGAGGCAGTTGAGGCGCTCATCGATAACTCCGCTCGCAACGGTAAACAGGTAATGGCTTCAACTGGAATCAAGCGCCCGCTCAAATCACTTACTGATTCTCTCAAAGGTAAAGGGGGACGCTTCCGTCAGAATTTGCTCGGTAAACGTGTAGACTACTCAGGCAGATCAGTTATTATTGGTGGCCCGACGTTGAAGCTCGACCAGTGTGGCCTACCTAAAGAAATGGCACTTGAATTATTCAAACCCTTCTTGATTGGTAGAATTATTAGCAAGTCTGAACGTGGAGTTCTAACTGAAGAAGATCAGTGCTTCAACATCCATTCAGCCAGGCGCCTTATTGAAACCAAGAAGTCAATTATCTACGATATTCTTGATGAAATTATTACTGATAAATATGTACTATTGAACCGCGCGCCTACACTTCACAGACTAGGTTTCCTTGCTTTTAAACCTGTGCTTATTGAGGGTAAGGCAATTCAGCTTCACCCGCTGGTTTGTCGTGGATTCAATGCTGACTTTGATGGCGATAGTATGGCTGTTCATTTGCCTATTACAATCAAGGGTCAAGAAGAAGCTCGAGATCTTATGGCTTCTAACAAAAACCTTCTGAAGCCTGCTAATGGTAGATTAATCACTGGTGGCTCTCAAGATATTGTTCTTGGTGCTTACTATCTAACTTACGCCCTACCAGCACCAAAAGATTCGCAAATGTCAGTCTTCGCCTCCACTCAAGAAGCCATGATTGCCTACACAACAAACATATCAAGACTCAAGAGTTAATCAAGTTAATGATTACTCAAGGTAACAAAACTTCAATTATCGAAACCACAGCTGGACGAATTATATTCGATGCTTGTTTCCCATCTGAATATGAGTTTATTAATAGAGTTATCGACAAAAAAGAATATGAAAAACTACTTGATAAAATTTTCCAAACTTTTGGCCAAGATCGATTAGCTTTAATCTTAGATAAAATCAAAGATACTACTTTTAATTATGCGACTTACTCTGGCATTTCAATTTCATGTGGTGACCTTCTTCCATCCAGTGAAAAGCAACCTTTGATATTAGATGCACAAAGTAAGGTAGCAATCATTCAGAGCTTCTATACTCTTGGAATGTTATCTGAAAAAGACAAACATCGCCAAATCATCAGTCTATGGCGTGAGACAAGCGAAGAAGTTTTTAAACTTTCTAAAGCTCAAATTTTTCCAACAAGTAATATTGGAATGATGGTTAACTCCTCTGCTCGTGGTAATGCTGCTCAGATTAACTTTATGATTGGAATGCGTGGTATAACGGTTGCGACTAATGGAGACGAAGTTGAATTACCAGCTATTCACGGATATTTGGAAGGGCTTTCTCCCCTAGAATATTTCGTATCCATGAAAGGACATCGTAAAGGTATGGCAGGAACTGCCCTCCAAACTGCTGATGCGGGATACTTAACTCGTCGTCTTGTTGACGTTGCTCAGAACATTGTAATTATGTCTGATGATTGTGGAACTCAAGAAGGTCTTATAATTACCAAAGCCAATAGTGCCAGTCTCAAAAAAACTGTTTTAGAGAGAATTTATGGTAGGTTCTTAAACCAAGATATTATTGTAGATGGTGAAGTAATTGTAGCCAAAGGCGAGTTAATAGATCATTTAGCAATTGAAAAACTTCAGCTTATTGAAGATAAAGTTGATTCAGTGATGATCCGAACAGTTACCAAATGTGACCTTTCACGTGGAGTTTGTCGTAAGTGTTACGGAACTGATCTTTCTACACACAAATCAGTTGAGATGGGAACTGCTGTTGGAATTATCGGCGCCCAAAGTCTTGGCGAGCCTAGTACACAACTTGCTGTAGGATCATCTAAGCACGGTGTAGCTATTGGCGCAAAGTCCGATATTACAGAAGGACTTCCTCGCGTCGAAGAGTTGTTCGAGGCACGCATTCCCAAGTTTGTAGCTCCAATGTCTACTGTCAATGGTACTGTTACTAGTATTGAAGGGAATCTTGAACAAGGATTCAAAGTCACAATTCAATCCAATCAAAACCAAATTACTTTTGAAATTGATGATAGTCAGCGACACCTTTTGGTCAAAGAAAATGCCTCTATTGATGTAGGCGACCCGATTGTTTCCTCAGCGACAGGTGAGGTAATCCATTCAACTCTTGCAGGCAAAGCAATTACCAACGGTAACCAACTAATGATTGTTGCTGAAATTGCCAAGGTTGAAGAACTAATGACTTCACCAGGAATCTATCTGAGCGTTATGCAAGGACAGACTGTTAACTGTGGTCAACCTGTGACTGAAGGAGCTCTCGATCTACAAACGCTTCTAGATCTTAATGGAATCGATGCCGTACAACATTATATCGTCCAGCAATTGAATGAAGTATATACTAATAACGGTATTGATGTAGATGAAAAACATATTGAGGTAATTATTCGCCAAATGTGTAGTCGAGCTCAAATCATCGATTCAGGAGAAACTGACCTACTAATTGGTGATACTGTTCGTATAGCTGTGATCAAAACATCTAACAAAAAAGCTATTGCTGCCGGTAAAAAACCAGCCGTATTCAAGCGAGCTATCTCTGGTATCTCTAGATCATCTCTAGCCACAGATTCATTCCTGTCTGCTGCCTCATTCCAAGAAACAGCTAGAGTATTAGTTGAAGCTGCCCTAAGCTGCCGTAAGGACCCTCTTCTTGGATTGAAGGAGAATGTTATTCTAGGTCAACTAATTCCATCTGGAACCGGATTCGATTATAGTCGCGTTTTAACTAACGCCGATGTCCATGACGAATTTGATGAGGTTGAAGCTGTATTTGCCGAAGAATAAGCCTTTGGGAAGTTAATGATTTAAATTAGAGGCCTTCGGGTCCCTCTTTTTTTAACCAATAATTTTTGTTATCGTATAATTGAATCTATGAATTACTCTGATATTTTATAAATGTTTAACTATACCCAGGCTTTGGCATATTCAGATAGTTTATAATTAATGATCTGATGCCATCGACCTTGCTTAGTAAGCGGCAAGTAATATAGTTCTGAGTTGGGATAATCTAACTTGGCCTTGAAAATTGTGAAGTTGATTCTAGAAGATAAGTTAATCAAGTTTAATTGACTTCCAAGACTTATAAGCTTTTGAATATTCGGTTGTTGGTTACAATTCTCAAACTTAGTAAGAAGCTGCTCGCGACTCCCAATAATAATTTTAGGTGATTCTGTGTTTTGACTCTGTTTGGTAGTCATCGCATAATCAATAACCTTGATTGATTTGGGTACTAATTTTAAAATTTCACTACGACTAACCGCGCCTGGTTCCAATATCTTAAGCGTTTTAGAATTATGAAGTTTGATACATGTGGGACTAACTTTAGCCAAATGGGTTTTGTTGTATTCAAGATGATTTGCAAAATATTGCCGCATCATAGTTTCATTGGTAGCAGCAGGCCAATTAGAAATAGCCGCCGGAATTATTAATTGATTTTCTTGTTTAAGACTTTCAATACTACCAGATTCAAAAAAATAGCTATTTGATTTTATACTATTTTCTTCAACCTCAAGGCATAAATTTTCACCACCCAGAACAACGATTAACCGTGCTAGCCAGATAGGAATCTGTGGCTGATTTTTTAGCCACATTGTTGGATTAACTATCAATTTGCTAATCTTACTAACATCAGCGCCGATATCTTTAATCATTTCAAGGCTTCGAGCGTTATCGTCTATTTTCAAGTAAAAACTGTCACCAATCGGAACTACATTAATTTTATTAGAATCATAGTTTTGACCAATAGAATTACCAGGCCATTGAGTTAGCCCCAGGAGAGAAAGATTTGTCATTGGTGTAGTTATGATTGTTACAAGCACATTAACTTGCTTTTTGCAAGGGATAAAATCAAAAGTTATCTGTGTCATTTTATTTGATTGTTATAACAAAACCAGAGTCTTTTAATTGATTAAACAATATTTTATTCATAAAATTTATTGAGGTAATTCTATTAAAACACCAGTAATATTAATATAAATAAAAATTCCAATGTTACTTTGACATGAATATGCTTGCTTGCTTGAATGACACACATGTTGCTACCAAACTTAACCGTTCAAGTGTATATTTCACTAGCTGTTGCCTTGATTGCAGTTAGTCTGATTTTTATGATTGTTTGGTGGAATCTGATAGTTAAGGGCTGGCTTATTAATCGATAATAACTTTGTTCTTCGAGACAAAATCCTGATATTCGTTAAGCAGACTTAAAAGTTAAGATGCGATCTTAAAAAATTTGACTTACTCGGTGTTGGGACACTATCACTTTGTATATGGTAGTTTAAATCAAATTTGGAATTTGTAAAATAGTATATCAAACAAAAACTCCTTCCAGTCGGAAAGAGTAATTATCAAAAGGAGATCCAAAAATTATTTGACGATCTTTGTTACAACTCCAGCTCCAATGGTACGGCCACCTTCGCGAACAGCAAAACGCATTCCATCTTCAATAGCAATTGGCTTTTCGAGCATCACCTTGAGTTCAACATCAACGTCGCCAGGAAGAACCATTTGTTTTGATTCATCGACAAACTTAATACTTCCAGTTACGTCAGTAGTTCGGATGTAGAATTGTGGCTTGTATCCAGAAAGGATGGCTGTGTGACGACCACCTTCTTCTTTTTTCAATACATACATCTTAGCTTCGAATTCAGTATGAGGAGTGATAGACTTAGGTTTGGCAAGGATTTGACCTCTTTGTACCTGATCTTTGGCAATACCTCGAATAAGAATACCGGCATTGTCTCCAGCTTCACCACGATCTAATTGCTTATTAAACATTTCAACTCCAGTAACAACAGTGTTCTGTGTGTCACGAAGTCCAATGATTTCTACAGCATCGTTAATATTAACAGCGCCTCTTTCAATTCTACCAGTAACAACAGTTCCACGGCCAGTGATTGTAAAAACGTCTTCGATAGCCATCAAGAACGGTTTGTCGATTTCGCGAACTGGATCAACGATGTATGTGTCTAATGTGTCGAGAAGATCTTGAATCTTAGCTTCCCATTTGGCATCGCCTTCCAGAGCTTTGAGAGCAGAACCTTGAATGATTGGAGTAGCAGCACCATCAAAGCCATTCTTAGTTAAAAGTTCGCGGATTTCTTCTTCTACAAGCATTATCATTTCTTCATCAGCGACCATATCACATTTGTTCAAAAAAACAACGATGTTTGGAACACCAACTTGGCGAGCCAAAAGGATGTGTTCACGAGTTTGAGGCATTGGTCCATCAGTTGCAGCAACAACCAAGATAGCAGCGTCCATCTGAGCGGCTCCTGTAATCATGTTTTTGACGTAATCAGCGTGTCCTGGACAATCTACGTGAGCATAGTGTCTAGCAGTAGTTTCGTATTCTACGTGGGCAGTGTTGATAGTGATACCACGAGCTTTTTCTTCAGGAGCTGCATCGATAGACGCATAATCTCGAGACTTAGCGTTACCGCTTTTGGCTGCAAAAGTACAAATAGCAGCAGTTAAGGTTGTTTTACCGTGATCTACGTGACCGATGGTACCGACGTTGACGTGGACTTTGGATCGATCGAATTTTTTGGCTGACATAAATAAATAATATAAAAAAAGCTAACTTATAAAAGTTAAGTCGAACATTAATAGAAACTTGAGAGTCTTGTCAAGAAATTTGATAGGTCCTAATTAAGGTTGATTACTTATCTAGTTCAAAATAATCTTTGTTAATTTTGATGTTGGTTTTTTATTTTTGGATTGACTTGGTTTTTATTAAAGTTATATTATGTTGATAATTCGATTAGAACTTTAGATATCTTTGAGTACCAATAAATGATGTTAAACCACCAACGACAATCCCAGTTCCATTAGTAATCAAAAGTGCCAAATATAATAGATTCATTAAGCCGCCAGAATTGGTATTAATATCGACACCGAGGTAAATTTTGATCTGAGGAGCAAGACCGACAAAAATTGGAATAAAAAGTGCTATAACTAGAATTGAAGCTAACAGGTTGTATAGAATGCCCTCGGCAATAAATGGGCCGCGAATATAGTTATTGGTAGCACCAACAAGTCTCATAATCTCAATCTCATCTCGGCGACTATAAATAGCAATGCGAAGTACGTTAATCATTACCAGAATTGAAATAGTACCAAATACAGCCACAAGTACAATACCAATTACTGCCGTCCAATAATAAATTCTTTGTAGACTATTAATATAGTCTTGAGTTCCTTGAATTTCATCAACAACGCCTTTGTACTCGTCTCTTTGAACAAAATCTATTACGGTATTGTAATTTTCAGCTGTGGTTGGAATAATTTTAAAAGATTCTCGTAAGAAATTAAGGGCGTTGCCACTACTATCAGCCACATCTTGAAGTGTAGAAATACTTTCTGAGGCGATCGGATTATTCTTAAGTTCTTCCCTTGCCTGAGTTTTGTCGATAAAAGTTGCTTCTTTGATAGGGCTAAAGTTTCTAAGATCTTGCTGCATCTTATCTCGAGTCTCTAGACTTACTCCGTCTTTGACATACACGTAGATTACTGCCTGGTTATCGAACTGTCTAAGCGTAAAACCAGCAACAACCCAAAGTGAAGCAACAAGTGCAACTGAAGTTAGGCTAACTGTGATAATAAAAACTGCTGTGACAGACAACCAAAACGATCGAAGTAAGTTCTTAAAGCCTTCAACTGCAGCATGCTTAATCATAGGAATATGAAATTAAAAGTGGTAAGCTTTTTGAAGTTTTGGCAAGGTGGTGGTAAACTAAAGCATTCAATATATGGAGAAATACTAGAGTTCTAGAATGCTATACCATCAACAATTACAACATTAATCCCAACCTTGGCTAATTTGGCAATATGCATCGTAGTATCAATTCTAGCCTTATTCAAAAGCTCTAACATAAAACGGCATTGATCGGCGTATTTGTAAGGAATTGGCATTTTAGCTCTTAATTTGTCGATATATTCCAAGAATCTGATACTTATTCCAGCTGTTGCTTCTCTGGTATTTAATCTGCAGCTGCGGCAAACATTCTCAATTGTATTGTCCAAAGATCAAGACTTGTATAATTGTCAGGAACTGGTATGGTTAGTTGGTGTATATTTTCCATAAGCGGTTTAAAAAAATGCTGCAAAACCCAGCATATAGTTTAACCAAAAAAATATTGGAAAGTTGTAAAGTATAATTTTGACTTGCTAAAGAAGTATTTGCTCGTAAACAAGATAAGAAATACCTAGCTCAGAAAGTTTTTTCTTATGGTTATTAACATCTATACCAAATTTTTCAAGAAGGTAAGTTATCTTTTTTATCCAATATATTTCTTCATTGGTCATTCCAGTTAACACTGATTTGGTTTTAGCGTAGTTGAGAAATTTTCCGAACCGGATATTAATATCAGCTATGTTTTGAGTCATATCCTTGCTGTTTCTAAACTGAGAATACAACCTTAAGGGTAACTCAAGTCTTTGAAGAATATACAGTGGCGTTTCAGGAAATTGAATAGGAATGTGAATATTTAAGCCTATATTTTTCGCTTGAAGGTGAATGTGTGGTATCTTCATCTTTTCTCCTTTTATAGGGTCTTTATGCTCCAAAGACAGTAGATCTTTCTTAGTACTTCGAAGAAAGTAAATAATCGGATCTATACTGTTGTCTCCAAACTCATTAGAAAATACAACTTTGCATGGTTTTTTCTTATTCTGGTGTGAATCAACGTCGTAACTAAGCTCCCAATTCGATCCTAGGTATAAAACACATACTTTGGCTACAGTGATTATATCAAAAGGTTTACCACCCCATCCAATTACATTGTTTGAATTGTTTGGGTCCTTGCTTATCCAGACACTTTTTTCCGCCTCATCTTCTTTAGTTTTTGGAATTTTTTTTGCTTTTTGAATAAGTTCCAAAACTTTATTGATTATGGCACATTCTAGGTTTTGCAGGGATATTGATTCAGGGAATGTTCTTGTGACGCGCTCAATTGCAATCTCTTGTGAACTATATAAAGCACTATCTATAAAGTAACATTGCCTTTCCCAATATTCTATATCAATTTCACCATATAAGTCATCTTCAGTTTGATCTGTCTCTAGCTTGGCTTTGCTTATAATCTTGCTAAGTTTTTTAGAAGTTTCTTCCCAATCTTTCTCTACCTGTTTATTTATACATTCCTTGTTATCTTGTTCAAAAGCAATAGTTTTCTGCTCCATTTTTTTTATTTGTTTTCCTAACATATCTTTAATCTCAGACACATCATAATTATTATCTCTTTGGATTTTTTTCTTAGATAGGGTTATATTTTTAGAATTAATCAAATTGTTCAGATTTTGCTCTTTTAACTTGATTTGCAAAATGATATCCAACTCGTCCTTAGTAGGCGGCAATAGCCTGTCTATATTTGAGCACACCATTAGCATTTCTTCTTTTAATTGCATCCATTTTAAACCTTCTTCGTTTGTTTTTTTATTGTTACTGTCTAATTCATAAAATTCTATATTAAGTTTTGAATATTTTTCTTGTAGGGTTTTAAGTATTTTACCATTAATAACAAGTTCATTGCTTGTAGTATTTTTGATAATTTCATTAACTGGTAAATAACGTTTATTCTGTAAGTTCTTGAGCAAGATAATTCTATCTTTATCTTTCATAAAATTAGCATAAGTAGTGATTTGAGTCCGAAGATACTTTAATTGATTTAATTCACTATCCATATCAAGTAGCTCTTTTAAAGTTGAGCTCTCAAAAGATTTTTCAGAAAATTCAGCTGAAGTTTTTTTTATTTTTTCTTGCATATTTATTTTTAATTTTTGATATTGCTACGCTTACTAAAAACAGCTATTAACTATAATAAATTTTTTCGTACTCTGTGATATCAAATTTATATTCTTCCATTAACTTAATAAACGCCACTACTTCATTCTTAAACTCTGGGTGAAGTTTTCTTGCACATAGTAGTGTATTTTTAATATTAGAATCAAGTTCTTTTTGCCTCTTAATTACTTCGATTATTCTTTCAGAATCTATTGAACTAATAAGAGCATGAATAATAGCAATATTTGTAACAAGCTGATTCTCAAGTTTTAATTTTTTTGCAATATCGCTATATTTTTCCATATAATTAAATTTGCTTAAAATTTTTTAGTAAACGGTCTCTTCGAGAAATGCCTTTATTCTTATTGTAAAAACAGTTATTGTAAATAGCCTAAGAATTTGGTTTGGAAGTGCTAATTTAACTTCGATAAATACTCTTCATACATTGCTGAGTCCCAGTTAACCGTAGGTCCACCGGCTGAATTACTTTGGAATACTTTCCGCTAGAGTTGGAGTCAAGTGTCATGTACTTGAGAGTTGTTGCAACTTGGTTGCTGGACTTTTGTATTTAAAACTTTAGCTGATTCCTCTGCTTATCAGTCAGAGATACTATTAACTTTTTGACTAAGTCATAATACTCATTAACGTAGTGAAGTTCTTGTTTTTTAACTCCGTTGAGATACTCAAAATTCAAAAATAAAAAGGCCTTGGTAGGGTCTGGGAGATTTTTAAAATCGGAAATAAAAGTGGTAAGGTAATTTTTATTATTTTTCCGCTTAATAAATTTTGGTAATTTTCCTGTCTAGTCTTCGCAAAAAGCTCCTCCTGTAGCGGTACAACAATAGTCTCCACAAAGGAATTGAACATATTTCCTTCCAACCCAAGAGCTGCCCAAAGAATTCCATGACTAATATCGTGTTCTAATGATGATTATTATTTGGATTCTGCTTGTGGTTCGAGATGAGTTTGGCCTAGGCTGTCTACAACTTGATTGAAAACCTTATGTGATTGATTTGGATAACTTTTATAATTGTAAGTGATGTTTTTGAGAACTTCTTTTGGTTTTTTTGGTCGGTATTTTTTCATTCATAAAACCTACTATTACTCAACAAAATAGACTAAGTATCTCAACTTGTAAAGACTATTGTTCAATCTCTTCTTGATTCTGTCTTAATTCTTGAGTTACAGTGCGAAAGGCTCCAAAATCAATAATTGTTGTAAAAAATTGGTTTCCGCTGCGGCCAAGAACCCCAGTTGGAAGGGGATTACCGCTTTTGTCTAACAAAAAAACTAGACTTCCAGAAAGGGGTTTTGGGTTCGGTGTCGGATCTTGAAACTTAATTTCCAAACTAATTCCAGAATTAAGTATTACCGTATTAGCTTTGTCAGAAGCTTCAAAACTGACTGTTGGTATTTCACCGACGGGATATAGGACGGTTCTTTGCGATTGAGAATTATTTTGAATGATTAAATTAATATTTTTTTTTGAATATAAAACTTTGAGCGATTCATACAAATCATTAATGAGCTCAATTGCGGTCAAATAGTTTTCCTTTGTGGGTCGAATTAATAACGACAAACCATTAATATTGATTACTTTACTACTAACCAAGTCAATTTTTGTTGGTGATTGATTGCCAGTGCTCTGCCAAACGTTCTTGTTAAATGCCAAACAATTAGATAAAGTTCCTGTTATTTCTCCCACCCTAAACCCTTGGCAAAAAGGAATCAGACTGCCATTTTCTTCGATAAAAAGAGTTATAGGTTGAAGCTTAGACAATTCAAAATTGGTTATCGGTAAATTAACTTTAGAGATAGTATTTGGTTCTAATACTAACGATGGTTCTGGGGTGGCTATCACCACTTTTTGCTCAGTTTGTTGAGCTGTAATCTGACTTGGGAATGCTAAAAATAATGCAACTGCCATATAGGCAAGATTTTTGAATATAAACTCCCGCTTATTATGGTTTTTGACCTGAGGTAAGTTCATAAAAATTGCAGTAAAAATTGCCAAACGTTGTTTTGTTAGCATAAAATAGTCTTTTGATCAAGTAATCTCAGGATTTTGTAACGGTACAGATAAAATCTACTTGACCTGCCACAGGTATTTTGAAAAAGCTGTTACCAATGTTCAACCCAAATCGTTCGCTAAGTGTAGATGTCAAATATGGTTATCGTTACATTGGTCAGCACTGGCTATGGATTGTTAGCGGAGTTTTTGTTCTAATCATTGGTATAATTCTCAGTCTTGGAATATACGTCTACAATCAACAGTTAGTTCAACCAAGAATAAACTATGACAAAGTTCTTACCAATCAAAAGCTAGTTGTGCCCGTTTTTTATACTTATTCTGGAGTTCAAAAGCAGTTCACAACCTCTCTTAATGCTTGGCAGCCAACTAACCCCAAGTACCTTCAAGATCTTAACCAAAATCTAATACCGTTAAGGCTAAGTCTTCAGTCACTGATCGACGCAGCGAGTAGCAGTGAGCAAAAACTAATTGAACCAGATCAAATCAGTAGCCAAGGAGTAATTAGTCAAGACATTCTTCGTTCTATTCAGGCTGAAAGTAGTCAAATGGTATCTTTAATCGACTTTCAGGCTTGCATAGGTGTCAAACAAATTCAAGTTCTTAACAAATTGCAAGAAGTCAGTAAGAGTCAGCTTCAACTCCCTGAAACCCCCAAAACAGAAGATGTAGCCAATCTTTATACATCAATTACAAAAAGTTACAGTCTGAGTCAGTTAGAGATCGATAACTTTCGCAGTTGTTTTGGTGGCACTCGCAGCGTTGAGCTTAATCCCAATTTGGAATCAATTTTGGAAAGAACTAAGACTGAATTCGCCAGCTTGGCTGCAACAACACAGTCCATTCTTGATAGTATTAACGCCAAAGATGAAACTCGGTATAATCAGCTTCTTGACGAACTTAGTCAATCAACCCCTACCCCACCAGCAATTCTTGTAACTACAATTCAAGATTGGCTTGGAACTTACCTTGATCAGAACAATCAGAGTTTTGTAACTATCGAAAAACAATTGACTGTACTTCAAAACGAGGTAAAGTCACTTTAAAATAATACGAATGTCATCAATCATCAGTGTCAAGGATCTCGGTTACAGTTACAGTTCTAACACTGTACTTCAGAATATTAATTTTGAAATTCAAGCTGGTGAATACATAGCCCTTACTGGTCCCAACGGTGGAGGTAAAACTACATTAATCAAAATAATTCTTGGCTTAATTCCAGTTAATAAACTTACAAAAGTTAATATTTTTGGTAAAAATCCACAAGACTTCAGAGACTGGCACAAAATCGGCTATGTTCCTCAGAGTTTAGCTTCGACCGGCTTAGATTTCCCGATAACTGTGTCTGAGCTTATTGGTAACAATTTTCAAACCAACTCACAAACCAAAATCAATACTGCAGTCAATATAGCATTGGAGACTGTAAGCCTGTTACACCAAAAAGATAAACTTGTAAGTCATCTGTCAGGAGGTCAGAGACAAAGAGCTTTTATTGCTAGAAGTTTAGTGAATCAACCTGAACTATTAATTTTGGATGAGCCTATAGCCGGGATTGATGCTGGTAGTCAAAGTCAATTCTACAATTTGATTGGTAATTTGAATCAGTTAATGGGATTAACTATTATTTTTGTTACTCATGATCTAGGAGCTCTAAACCGGTGGGCAAATAGAATTTTTTGCGTTAATCAGACATTAGTTATAGAAAGGCCCGACCCAAGTCAGAAACATGGTCATCAACACTAACAATATTCAAAAAGTAATTAAACTATTTTAGAGTATCAAAACTAAGCCTAAACTTCAAATTCAAAACTCTTCCTATGCTGCAAATTTTTCAATACACATTCATGCAAAGAGCTTTTTTGGTTGGGACAATAGTTGGTGTTATTGCACCGTTAGTTGGTTCGTTCCTTGTTGCCAAAAGATATTCAGCTTTAGCCGATACATTATCCCACGTGTCCTTAGTTGGAGTAGCGGCGGCACTAGTTGCCAGGGTTTACCCACTTTTTGGCGCCATTACAGCCTCGCTTATTGTCAGTCTTGGAATAGAACAATTACAAAAACTTCGCACAATTCTCAGTGAATCTATCCTAGCCATATTCATCTATGCTAGCCTGGGTATTGTTTCAATTCTCGTAAGTGTTGGTAGTAACTTTAACAACGATCTCTGGAGCTACCTTTTTGGTAGTTTGACCACCGTGACTGAAGAGCAAATTCCAGTAATTTGGGGAATTGGAATATTGGTTATAATCTGTGTTATAGCTTTTTATCGTCAGTTGGTGGCTATTTGCCTTGATTCTAACCTAGCTCAAACAAGTGGTATTAGAAGTGGAATTATCGGTACTTTACTCTTAGTGATTGCAGCCCTTGTAGTTTCTGTTGGATTGCAAGTTGTAGGCGGACTTCTTATTGGTGGTCTGATGATACTCCCAGTAGTTGCGTCCTGGCAATTCGGACTGGGATTTCGGTCTTCAATCTTCTTATCAACTATCTTTGGTATTGTTGCTGTGTGGGGAGGCTTGATAGCTGCTTTTTATCTCAATCTTGCTACAGGTGGAAGTATTATTCTGACTTCGCTATTGATCTTTGTTATTAGCCTTTTGGTTAATCGACTTTGGGTGAATTAAAAATCGATTTGATTGTAGCTAAGCCCTCTTTCTTTTACCAAATAATCAACAATCGCAAAAGAGATAATTTTTTCTATTCTTTCACGTTGTTTTTTATTCCAAATGGCTAAAATGACGATAAAACCGTGATTATGAATTTTGGGAATGATTGCTCTTATTTCATGATGGTTATTAACCGTAAGTATTCGGTTATTACAAAGTCTTAACTGATTGGCGAAGTCGTTAATCGGGAAATATAACATTGTATCAGACATAGATTAAGACTTATATATTCAGAATTCTGAGATTTTGTAAACCTTACTTGTTTTGATGTAGCTTAAAAGTCTGTATTAAATTGTTAATTATCTCTAATTCTTTTTTGAAATTATTAATCGCTGTCTGATTAGTTACAGTCACATTCAAATCAGGTTCCAAAAACTTAAGATCCTCGATTCCAAAAAACACTTGATTATCAACAAAACTCAACCACACCTTAGTCTTTAGTTCGTCATGTAAGTAAAGAATATTATTCATAATGTCAGTTCCAAGAGCTAATCTAGCTTCAATTTGATTGGTGGTTACAATATCAAATATCTCCATGAAGTTCGGGCTTTCAAGAATAACTTTTTGACCACCAAAAGCTTTATGCAAAAAGCCCTTTGGATAAACTACTGTAGTTCCAGCAAAGCGAAATGGGAATGTCGCTACTCCAAAAAGACCGGTAATATAGTTGGTTATAATGGTTTTATCATTCTTGTTTTTTTGAATACGACGCACACTTACTTCGCTCATTTGCAGGTTACCGTAAATACTTGAAACAAGTAGGTCTTCGCCTTTGAATTCAGTATAATCGCTGGGGAAAATCCTGGATTGATCAAAAATACTTCTAGCAATAACTTGTTCTGGATAATATATAATGTAAGGAAAAAACTGTTTGATTATTGACTGGATAACAGTAATTTTGAAGGTTTTTCTAAAATTATTAAAACTTGATTTGTAACCAAACCACATCAGGGTGGATATCGGTACTGCTAATATGAATATAATATATGCAAAACTGTTTTGCGCAGAAAATAAATACGCAGGCACAATCAAAATCACACTTGTAATAATCAAAGCTTTTTTTGTTTTAAGAAGAGTTGATCTTTGACTTTCTAGTCTTTGCAAATGGATATTAGTCATACTAATCTGGTTTCCAACCACCTGTGAAAGTTCCATCTCTGTCTATCCTTTGATAAGTATGAGCTCCGAAGTAATCTCGCTGAGCTTGAATAAGATTGGTAGGATGTTTTTTTCCAAAATCTCGATTGATTGTAATAGCTTGGATATATGCTAAAGTTGAGCTAATAACTGGGGTGGAAACACCTAGGTTTTGCCAAACAAGCTTTAGGTTTGGCATTTCAAGACCATGAGCTGTGGAAACATCAAAGTATTTATACATAATATCTTCTAACATTAAACTTCGAATAATGCAGCCACCTTGCCATATTCTTGTAACTTCATGCAAATCAATATTCCATCTAAAATTTATATTTGCAAAAGAAATCAAATTTAAACCCTGGATATAAGAAGTTAAAAAAACACTCTCCAATACCTGTTGTAACTCACTGATTTCGGTTTTGGAAAGTTTACGCCTTTCCACATTTCTCTCGTTCTTTCGATATCCAAAATGTACACCTGTTGCACTGATCATTCTTGCAGAAAGTGCCGCAGAGATATTTGGAACTGGCGCACCTAATTCTAAAGCTGATTCCACAGTCCATTTTCCAGTACCTTTGGCCCCAGCTTGATCACTAATGATATCAACAAGATAACCATCAGCAAGATTATCTTTAGTTCTTAAAACTTCAACAGTAACTTCAAGTAAAAAACTTTTTAAATTACCATCATTAAAATTTTCAAATATAGATACCATTTCGTAATTAGAATAGTCATTATATCTTAGAACATCGTATATTTCAGCCAGTCCCTGCATCATAGCATATTCAATACCATTATGAACCATCTTAACAAAATGCCCCGCTCCAGCTAGTCCAACATTTGTGACGCAAGGATTGCCATTAAAATCCTTAGCTGCAATTTGCTCCAGAATCGGTAGAATTGAATTCACAGCAGTTGGGTCACCTCCAGGCATAATACTTGGCCCAAGTAGAGCTCCTTCCTCGCCGCCGCTAACCCCACAGCCAATAAAGTTTATTCCCATTGGTTTCAAATCCTCTTCCCATTTTATGGTATCGCGCCAGTTAGAATTCCCACAATCAATAATAGTATCACCAGCGTCCAAAAGTGGAAAAATCAGTTCAATAGTATTATTAACCGCTCCGCCAGCATTAACCATCAAGATAACTTTGCGCGGTAAGTCTAAACTATGAACAAAGTCCTCAACTTTCTCGAAGCCAATAATATTAGAATCAGGATGTTCTAACAATAATTCTTGTGTACGTTTATAAGTTCGATTAAATACTGAAGTTAGAATTCCTCGCGAGGCAAGATTACGAGATAAAGCTGCCCCCATAGTTCCAAGACCGATTAGACCAATAGTTGATTGTGACATAGGGAGATTAAACTAAACTTAGAGTCGGATTGTCAAAGCTATTGAATTCAATAATAAGCACTTTGTTACTAAAAAAAATATTTGGTTGTTTTGTTAGTGACAGATCGATAATAAAATAGTAATAACTGAGGTATTTAATAAAATTTAATTCAAGCTACCACTGACAACCACATCACCGGAATCAAGTTTAATGACTTTGACACCTTGAGTGCTACGGCCAAGTTGTGGAATTTCGCTTGGACTTACACGAATTGTAATGCCATTCTTGGTTGTGACAATTAAGCTTTCTTCCCCACCTTTAAGAATCTGTACTATTACTGGTTTACCTGTTTTGGAAGTCATGTTCAAGGTTTTGACGCCCGATGCTCCACGTGCAGTTCGTCTAAAATCACCCAAATAGCTAGATTTGCCATAACCGTTCTGAGTAATTACGAGAATTGAAGGGTACTGACGATCATCTGCATCTTGAATTAAGGGTTCTGTTGTTGAGTTAGACATATAAATTTATTATTGAATTGATTCTGATTTTTTTAATGGGATAAAAATAACTATTGCAAGTCCTAGTATTATGCCAGCAATAACTGGTAAAATTTGGGACTGTATTGGTCTGTCTTCAACTGTTTTACTCTCAAGGAAATTGTTCATTGGTTGAATCATAAAACTTGTTTGTCTTTGATTATTCCACTCTTTGGTAATTAAGTCATTATAGACATTTTTGACAGCTTGGTTGAACTTGTCGGCTGTTGAAGCCTGCAAATTACGGTAAGTCAGACTCACAAAGCCTAGCCCTTCGCCAGAAACCTCATAGAACGGTTTTTTTTCGGAATAGTTACTTTGCTCAACACCCATTTCTTTAGAAATACTACTTTGGATTGTAATGGAAGCAAATCGCGAGCTGAGATAATTACTTAACTGTTGAGCAAGTAGTGCGTAACTTTGAGCACCATCTTTAACTGCTATAAGTTCAGGTGAATTAAGATTAGCACCGACTGTAATACTAGTGACTGTGTACTTCTCAGAAATCCAGCCAAAAGTCGAAAGTCCAAATATAACTGTGACTAAAACTATGATCGGCCATCTTTTGGTTAGCTTTTGTAGGATAGTTCCAAAAGTCATATTAGCTATTATTACAACAAAAAAACTAAACTTGGCAAGTATTCATCTAACTTCAAAAGTTTAGAGTCGAATTTGATTTAAGATCCGAGTATTTAGTAAGGGTATTTGAGAATCTATTTTAATCTATATAACACGCTATTCTCTTGGCCAACAACGTAGATATTATTGTTCTTTGCATGTACTGCCCCAGCCGATATAAGAAGCCCTAGATAGGGAAGTTCGAAAGTAATATTTTTTAGATTGATTACTACAATTTGATCAGTATCAGCAAAGGAATCAATACTAGCTCCATTCTGTTTAATAAGACAGATCAGCTCATCAGAACCCTCAAAATCACATCTATCTGCCCAAATATAACCTAGGATTTGGTTATCTAACAGTTGATTATTGAGATTAATTTCGCTAACTTCACCGCCCGGCTTATTACTAAAGTCAATTTGATTGCTAAAATATGTAAGTTTTTGATTCACATTTCTAGAAGTAGTATACAGAATTCTATTTTTCCCAAATAAGATTGATTGTAGATTGCTTATAGTCTGGATTTTGTTAAGATTCCCATTATCATACAACCAAATATCGGTTGCGCCAGTTCTAATATCATTGGAATATGTGATCAAATTAATTTCATTATTGATTAAACGTAATTCTGCCAAAGTTGGCTGGATCGTGGTTTTGAGTTCAGCTAATTGAATCACGCCATTGCTTAGTTCGATGTCTTGAGCAAACTTAAGATTAAAATTCGTTGCAGTTTTTTGGAGAAAGATGAAACCGTTATTAACTGGAACGACGCTACTAATTCCACTTTCATAATCAATAAACTGGTTATTCTGGACCAAAGTTGTTGATTGGCTTTGATTAATTATTAGATTATTATTAGCCAGGAGATAGATACTTCTGGGTAAAAATTGAGGACTGTCAGCGACATTCAAGTTATTAAGAATTAGACGAGCATCTTGATCAAAAAAAACTGATTTTTCTCCTTCAATAAATAAAGTTTTGGTAATACCAAGAGTTGTAGAATTAACTTTTTCAACCCTACTAGCTTCCCCAAAACCGTCAACATTAGGCGCGGATTGTATAGCACTCGAAACAGAATTAGAAGATTGATTATTATCACCTGGATTTCTGGCAATGCCGAAGTTGAACCACCAAATAATTCCAAGCAGGCTAGAGATGATTAAACCTGCAACTAAGAAAAAAATCAATTTTTGCCTTGCTTGAGGATCGCTTTTAAGCCAGGCACGAATATTCTCGACAATGCTCATAATGAATTTATTCTGATTTCAAAACTAGGATTTGGCAAGAGCTTTCTAAAAGTAAAAATATAAGCTCCAAGTTGTAAATAAGCTTAACTACTAAAAAGTGTATAAATCTGCTAATTTAGTTTTGTGATCGTTTAAAATTAGTTGAACTATACTAAGTTAGCTTTTGTTAGACTACTGAGTTTTACTCTCAATTGTTAGAGTGTTAAATGCTAATTGGATCTTACTCTTTTTGAATTCTACTAGGACTTGTCGAGTAATCGTATCTAGGGTAGAGCGGAATTCGCCAATTGGTGCTGGGAACCAGATATTGAGATTAACACCGCTACTTGCAATATCAATTGTTAATCTTGGCCCCGCATCAATTTTGAGTTTGTGAAATTCAATGAACTTAATATCAAAATGATTATCCAGAATTTTTCTCAAAATAATCTCAGCTTTAGCCCAGTTAGAGTTAAGAGTAATTAAGAAGTTAGTAGAGTGCCAAAGAAGTTCACTGCTTGAAGTGTTAAAAACAGCTCCTCGAACAACTAAACTATTGGGTATAGATATCTGTCTTCCCGTTGGTTTTTCTCGATCAAGGTTAGTACTATCTCCCCCTTCTCGACCATCTAGAATCATTCTTAATACCTCAATTCTCACCACCTTACCAATAACGTAACCAGTTGGCGTTGTAACTTGTATAAGATCTTTTTCTTTGAACTTACCCTTGGTTCTAATGAATATCCATGCAAAAAAAGAAGCTACAAAATCTTGAAGTGCAAAGGCCAAAGCTGCCGAAATCAATCCAGTAAAAGCCAAAACTCCATTCAACTCACTAGCAAAAAATGATAAGCTAGTTACAAGTATAGCCAAAACAAAAAATACTCTTACGATCCAAGTGATTAGAGTGCGGGAGCGATTATCCAAAATATTGCTGGTTATTACTTTGATTAATATATTTTGAAAAATGAAATAGATTATAACCAGAATTCCAAAAAAAATATACTTCCAGCTTGAACTAATAACATCTTGGCGCAAAACACTTCCTGATTGATCTTGCTGTTTTTGATTTTGATCTATAATAAACTGTAAGTTCTTTTGATTAGTATTAAGCTCCTGGCTCTGAGTTGCCAAAGTTTTTATTTGGTTTTGGATATCTGCTTCAGCTTTTTGTCCAAGAATTAAATTATCTTTTGCAGTTTTGATTCGAATAGTTACAGTTTCATCTTGACCTTCTTGCAGCGTCAAACTCAAAATCTGGCTTCCAAGTGCTTGGTTCTGATCAGTAACTTCTTTCAAGCTAACTTGAAGTGATTTAATACTTTCAGAATTAAGATTCTGCTGGGCTTGCAGACTATTAATCTGATCTTTGATTTGTTGATTATTCAAGCTAGTTATATCAATAATAGGATTACTGGAAGAAACCAGGCTGGAATTAGAAACAGATGACTGTGCCAAAACAGGGATTAGCCCGGCAATATTAGTCAGACAAATAATTAAAGTCGTTACAAAAAATATGAATCGGATGGACATTTTGATTTTTGTTAAGCACACTTAGTATGCGCCAAAATCAACTTCCTGGCAAGAGTTGCCAAGACACACAAAAGAGCTTTTAATTACACTAATATTTTTTTGATATTTATCTTACGTATCGTGACTACTTACTCTAACAAAAGCAACTCAGGCACAACCAAAAAGTCAAAATTCTCGACATTGGCTTTTGTTGAGGTCGCCGAGATTCGCGACAGTGTTATAGTACTTCGTGAAGGTCAATACCGGGCAATAATCGGTGTCTCATCTGCCAATTTCGCCCTCAAAAGTACTCAAGAACAAGAGATTATTATCGGCTCTTTCCAAGGCGTATTGAATTCTATTGATTTTCCAATCCAGATTCTAGTACAAAGCCGCCGGTTGGACCTTAATCCCTACATCGAGAGACTACAGACACTAGAGGACAAGCAGCAAAATGACTTGCTCAGAGTCAAAATGCAAGAATATATTGAATATATCAAACAGATGTCCAGAGAGGTGAATATTATGGATAAAAATTTCTACATCATCGTTGGCTTCGAAGCTGTAACTCTCAAACAAGGAGTCTTCGGTCGATTCCTTCGATCCCTTAACCCAACTAGGGTTATCAAACAAAAACAAGAAGAATTCATAAAAAATCGTAAACTCCTAATGACAAGAATTGAACAAGTAGCCTCCAGAATGGGTAGTCTAGATCTCAAGACCAGTTTGCT
>Ga0105045_10000682_pt1 | contig 25725 bp, 21 predicted proteins | sample MAT02_FD_78089 | JGI IMG/M metagenome (GOLD analysis project Ga0105045, IMG submission 78089) | Freshwater microbial communities from Lake Fryxell liftoff mats and glacier meltwater in Antarctica - MAT-02 (megahit assembly) | ecosystem: Environmental > Aquatic > Freshwater > Ice > Liftoff... | reverse complement strand
GCCGACGGTGCGCGGGCCGGTGCCGCACGGGCAGGTCCCGGCCGGACCCGACGACGTCACGGTCCTGATCCGGTTGCATCGTGGTGCCCACTGGGTGGCCGAGAGCTACCCCGTGACGGACGTGGCGACCGGCGACGGGACGCGTGACGTCCGGATGCGGGTGGCCGACACCGCCCGGGTGGTGCGGCTCGTGCTGGGGCTGGGCGGTCGCGCCGAGGTGCTCGGGCCGCGCGCCGTGCGGCGTGAGGTCGCCGCCGCCGCGGCGACCGCACTGGACCGTTCGGGTGGTTCCCGGGCCGCATCCGAGCCCTCGACCCCTGACTGAAGCGACGAAACGGACCGGTCGGCCCGTCGGCGTTCAAGTTCTCGGCGGACTGTGCCGAACCGTTGTCCACACGGAGCCGAGAAGGCTCCACCGAAGGCCCGCCAGGGCCGGACAGCGAGGAGGGTGAGATGACGGTGATCAAGGCGTCGTGCCCGTCGTGCGGTGATGTCGAGCTCGCCCCGCGACAGGTCCGGCTCGTCGTGTGCTCGTTGGAGGAGCGGAGCTTCTACAGCTTCTCCTGCTCCGAGTGCGGCGACGAGGTCAAGAAGCCGGCCGGTGGCGACGTCGTCGCCCTGCTGCGGACAGGGGGCGTGCTGCCCGAGCGCTGGGTCATCCCCGCTGAAGCCCTGGAGGCCCACGACGGTCCGGCCCTGTGCCACGACGACCTCCTCGACTTCTGCCTGTGGCTGGAGTCCGCGGACCTGGTCTCCGCTGCGGCGCAGACCACCGACCGCGGCCGTCCGGCCGGGGAGTCCGCCACCCTCTGACGGGACGCGTTCCGACCGGTCACCAGCCGTTCACGTCCGGACCCACCCACGACCGGCTAGCGTGTCGGTCGTGGGTTGGGTCCTGGCGTGCGTGCTGATCGCGCTGCTCGGGCTGATCTACCTGCTCCTGCAGGCCCGTGAGGTGTGGCGCAAGGCGAAGCTCCTCCTCGGCGAGGTCGAGACGGCGTCGGCGCGCGCAGGAGAGGCGTCGCAGCCCTCCCCGCCTACCACGAGCCCTCGTGAGACGTAGACTCCCCGCCATCGACCTATGGAGGTAGGCGCATGTTCCGGAACCTGATCGACCAGCCGTTCGCGCTCGTCATCATCATCCTCGCCGTCGTGGTCCTGTTCGGGTACAAGCGTCTGCCCGACGCCGCCCGTCAGATCGGTCGGTCGATGCGGATCTTCAAGAGCGAGGTCAAGACCATGAAGGACGAGGGCAAGGACGACAAGCCCGCGACCTCCGCTCCCGCCACCCCGGACAACGCCACCGAGCCGATCGAGGGAACGGTCGTCCGTGACGACCACGCCCCCAGGGTCGACCCGGTGGACGAGACCCGTCGTAGCGACCCCGCCCGTCACGACGTCTGACCCGTCCGTCTTCGCCTGACGCCAGGAGGCGACCCGTGCTCCGCAAGGCCCGCACCCCCGATGGCCGCATGCCGTTGCGGGCGCACCTCGTGGAGCTCCGGAACAGGTTCTTCATCGCCGCCGCGGCCGTGGTCGTCTGCGCCATCGGTGGCTGGTTCGTCTACGAGTGGCTGATCTCAGAGCTGGTCCGCCCCCTCCAGGTGGCGTCGGAGGCCAACGACCAGGTCCTCGACCTGAGGTTCGCGTCGCCGACGGAGGCCTTCGACCAGCGGATCAAGCTCTCGTTGTGGATCGGTGTCATCGGGTCGAGCCCGATCTGGATCTACCAGATCTGGGCGTTCATCACACCCGGGCTGACCAAGAAGGAGCGGTGGTACTCGGTCGGCTTCCTGGCCGCCTCGGTCCCGCTGTTCCTGGCGGGCATGGCCCTGGCGTGGCTGGTGCTGCCCAACGCGTTCATCTTCCTCACCGGGCTCAACCCGGACGAGGTCGGCAGCATCTTCGACTTCAGCCTGTACCTGTCCTTCGTCACCCGGATCGCGCTGGGCTTCGGCATCGCGTTCCTGCTGCCGGTCGTCATGGTGGCCCTGAACTTCGCCGGACTGACCAGCGCGCGTTCTCTGCTCAAGGGCTGGCGCATCGCCATCGTGGCGTCGTTCGTCTTCGCTGCCATCGCCAGCCCCACGCCGGACATCATCGTCATGTTCACCCTGGCGATACCGATAGTCGGTCTGTACTGGGTCGCCGTCGGCGTCGCGAGCGTCAACGACTGGCGTCGCCGCCGCAAGGACCCAACGGGTGGGCTCGATGACGACGAGGCCTCGGTGCTGGACGACGAGCCCTCGCCGCTCGACTGAACGAGGCCCCCCGTACTGGCCAACGGGGCGAGCCTGAGTGGGCGGGCCTGCGGATCCCGGTAATCTCCGGCCGTGAGCGACCGGGATCGTGACGACGCGGCTGCCCCGATGGCGCCCGGGGACTCCGGCATCCGCCTGGTCCTGCTGGTCAACCCCAGCTCGGGCGGCGGCCGCGGCGCCGGAATCGGCGAGGCCGCGCTGACCCGGCTGCGAGGCCTCGGCCACCACGTCCAGCCGGTCGTCGCCACCGACGCGGCGACCGCCGAGCTGTTGGCCCGCGAGGCCGTCGGCGGGTGCGGCGACGAGCAGGTCGACGCCCTCGTCGTCGTCGGCGGGGACGGGGTGGTGCACCTGGGGGTCAGCGTCGTCGTCGGCACCGACGTCGCGCTGGGGGTCGTGCCCGCCGGGACCGGCAACGACGTCGCGCGCGCGTGGGGCCTGCCGTCGGATCCCGTCGCCGCCGTCGACACCATCGACGCCTGCTGCCGGCTCGGGTCGGTGCGCAGGGTCGACGCCGTCCAGGTCGAGGAGGTGGCGTCGACGCAGCCCGATCAGCCCGACCAGTCCGGGCAGCCGGTCACCAGTGGGCGTGAGCCCGTCCGCTGGGTGGCCGGGGTGGTCGCGGCCGGCTTCGACGCCGTGGTCAACGAGCGTGCCAACGGCTGGCGCTGGCCCCGGGGGGCCGCCCGGTACAACCTGGCCATCGCCCGGGAGCTGCCGCTGTTCTCGCCCGTGCCCTACCGCCTCGTCCTGGACGGGCAGGAGTGGCGCACCGAGGGCCTGCTCGTGGCCGTGGCCAACACCGCGTCCTACGGCGGCGGCATGCAGATCGCGCCGGCCGCGGACCACACCGACGGCCTGCTCGACGTCGTCGTGGTGACCCCGGTGCCGCTGCACCGCTTCGTCCGGCTGTTCCCCCGGGTCTACGCCGGCACCCACGTCGAGATCGACGCCGTCGAGGTCCGCCGCGCCCGGCAGGTCGAGGTCCACGTCGACCCGCTCGGCGCCCACCCACGCACGATCGTCGCCTACGGCGACGGCGAGCGGCTGGGACCGTTGCCGCGCCGCTTCACCGCCCATGGCGGGGCGGTGGCGGTGCTGTCGCCGGCACGCACGTAACCTGGCGACCATGTCCAGCCCCGCCGAACGGTTCGCCAGGGCCCGCGCGAGGCAGCAGCAGGAACGCTCACCGCTCGGTCGCTTCGTCGCCGGGCTGGAGTTCGAGCCGGATGAGTTCCAGGTCGAGGCCATGCAGGCCGTCGCCGACGGGCACGGCGTACTGGTCGCTGCGCCCACCGGGGCCGGCAAGACGGTCGTCGGGGAGTTCGCGGTCGACCTGGCGCTGCGCACCGGGCGCAAGGCTTTCTACACCACACCCATCAAGGCGCTGAGCAACCAGAAGTTCAACGACCTCGTGGCCGTCCACGGCACCGACGCGGTCGGTCTGCTGACCGGCGACGTGTCGGTCAACGGTGAGGCGCCGGTGGTGGTGATGACCACCGAGGTGCTGCGCAACATGATCTACGCGGGCTCACCGACCCTGGCCGGGCTCGGATTCGTGGTGATGGACGAGGTGCACTACCTGGCCGACCGGTTCCGTGGCGCGGTCTGGGAAGAGGTGATCATCCATCTGGCCGAGGACGTCCAGCTGGTGTCGCTGTCGGCCACCGTCAGCAACGCCGAGGAGTTCGGCGAGTGGCTCGCCACGGTGCGCGGCGACACCCGTGTCGTGGTCAGCGAGCACCGTCCCGTGCCGCTGTGGCAGCACGTCCTGGTCGACAAGCGGCTGCACGACCTGTTCGTGGACCCCGACGGTGACCCGGTCCTGGGCCTGCCGGGGGAGAACCCCGGACTGGTCAACCCCGAGCTGGTCGCCCTGGCCCGGGAGGAGTCGCGCTCCGAGCGGCGCCACCGCGGTCGACCGCAGCGTGGCGGCAGCCGACCCCGCCGTCGCGGGGCGCCGAGCCGCGCCATGGTCGTGGAGGCCCTGGACTCCGACGGACTGCTACCCGCCATCCACTTCATCTTCAGCCGCAAGGGCTGCGACGCGGCGGTCCGGCAGTGCCTGGCCTGGGGCGTCCGGCTCACCACCCCCGAGCAGCGGCGCGAGATCCGGTTGCTGGCCGAGGAACGGACGGCGTCGCTGCCCGACGCGGACCTGGGCGTGCTCGGCTGGTCGGAGTGGGTCGACGCGCTGGAGCGCGGCGTCGCCGCCCACCACGCCGGCCTGCTGCCGGCGTTCAAGGAGACGGTCGAGGAGCTGTTCCGGCGCGGGCTGGTCAAGGTCGTCTTCGCCACGGAGACCCTGGCCCTCGGCGTCAACATGCCGGCTCGCTCCGTGGTGCTGGAGAAGCTGGTCAAGTGGAACGGCGAGCAGCACGTCGACATCACGGCGGGGGAGTACACGCAGCTCACCGGGCGGGCCGGGCGTCGCGGCATCGACGTGGAGGGCCACGCCGTGGTGCTGTGGAGCGACGGCCTGCAGCCGGACCACGTCGCGGGCCTCGCCTCCACCCGCACCTACCCGCTCCGCTCGAGCTTCGCCCCCACCTACTCCATGGCCGTCAACCTGGTCCAGCGGGTGGGGCGCAACGAGGCCCGGTCCATCCTCGAGACGTCCTTCGCGCAGTTCCAGGCCGACCGCGGCGTCGTCGGGCTCGCCACCCAGCTGCGCAAGCAGGAGGAGGCGCTGTCCGGGTACACCGATGCGATGACCTGTCACCTGGGTGACTTCGAGGCCTACCACCGGCTGCGCGGCCGGATCTCGACCACCGAGAAGGACCTGTCCCGCCGGGTGAGCGCCCACCGGCGGGCCGACGCGACCGCCACCCTGGAGCGGCTGCGGCGTGGTGACGTCATCGACGTGCCGTCCGGCCGGAAGCGCGGCTGGGCCGTGGTGCTGGACCCAGGCCTGACCGGCGCGGGCCCGCGCCCGACCGTGCTGACCGCGGATCGGCAGGTCCGAAGGCTGGAGACGGTGCAGTTCCCCGCCGCGGTCCGGGTCGCCACCACCGTGCGGGTGCCCAAGCACTTCGACGCCGGTGACGCCCGGGCGCGCCGGGACCTGGCCAGCAGCATGCGGAACGCGCTGGCCACCGTCGGCGGGGGCGAGGTCGTCCCGCCGCACCAGGACGAGGACTCCGGCCGCGGGGCCTCGGGTGGTGAGGACGTGGGTGAGCTGCAGCTGGTGGCCCTGCGCCGTGAGCTGCGCGCCCACCCCTGCCACGGCTGCGCCGAGCGTGAGGACCACGCCCGTTGGGCGCAGCGCCGCGACGAGCTGGCGCACGACCACCGGGCCCTGCAGCGGCGGGTCGAGGGCCGGACCGCGGTCATCGCGCGGACCTTCGACCGGGTGTGCGAGGTGCTCGACGAGCTGGGCTACCTGGACGGCGAGACGGTCACCGACGCCGGCGACGCGCTGCGCTCGATCTACACCCAGTCGGACCTGCTGGTGGCGGAGTGCCTGCGCACTGGGATCTGGGACGACCTGGACGGCCCGGCGCTGGCCGCCGTGGTGTCGACGCTGGTGTTCGAGGCCAGGCGGGAGGTCGAGGGCGTCGACCCCCGCCTGCCCGGTCGGGGCACCGCCCTGGCCTGGACGGAGACCATGCGGGCGTGGTCGGCCCTCACCGACGTCGAGTCGCGGCACCGGGTCACCTCGACCCGCGAGCCCGACCCCGGCTTCGCGGCGCCCGTGTGGCGGTGGGCGCAGGGGCAGCCGCTGGAGACGGTGCTGCGCGAGAGCGACCTGGGCCCCGGCGACTTCGTCCGCTGGTGCCGGCAGACCCTCGACCTGCTGGACCAGGTCCAGGCCTCCGCACCCCGCGGCAGCCTGTTGCGCGCAGCGGCCGGCGACGCGGTCAAACGTGTCCGCCGCGGCGTCGTCGAGTACTCGCTGGGCCCCGCGGCCTGACGTGACCGATCCCGTCGCGGCACCGTCTCGATCCTGCGGGCGGACGGTGGTCTCCGCCGGACTCAGCCGTACTCAGCCGGACTCAGCCGGACTCAGCCGAACCGCCGTACCGACCAGACCGCCGTACCGGCCAGCGACACGACAGGGGGTCTGGGCGGGACGACGCCGTCGTGGGGGCATCCCGTGTCGCTGGTCGGCACAAGCTGAGGCGCCGCCGGGGTGAGGCGCCGCCGGGCTGAGGCGCCGCCGGGCGCCGGCCTCCCGAGCGAACGGTGAGCGCGGGGGTCCCTCAGCCGTCGCCCTGGCCCGCCGCGCGGGCCAGCCCACCCAGCCGCGTCATCTGCCGCGCGCAGCCCCACCGCTCGCCGAACGCGGCGACCGCGTCGTCGTCGCTCGGTCCCCGGACCAGCCAGTCGTCCGTGCCGCCGGGAACCACGTCGGCGTCGTCGACCGCGCTGACGACCTGCAGCGCAGCCAGGACGTAGGTGAGTGACCCGACCAGCCGGGCGCGTCGGGAGGGGGTCATCGAGCGGGACGGGTCGGCCGCAGCAGCCATCACCGCGTGCAGGTCGCCGTGCTGGGCGATCAGGTCCGCGGCGGACTTCTCACCGATCCCGGCGATACCGGGCAGCCCGTCGGAGGGGTCGCCCCGCAGGACCGACATGTGCAGGTAGGCCCGACCGTCGGCCACGCCGTACCGCTCGAGCAGGTCCGCGCCGGTCATCGTGGGGGCGTCCCGGACCCCTTTGGCGACGTAGACCACGCGGACCCCGGCCTGGTCGTCGACCAGCTGCAGCAGGTCCCGGTCCCCGCTGACGACGTCCACCGCTCCGAGCGCCGCGTCGGTCCAGCGACGGGCCACGGTGGCGCAGACGTCGTCGGCCTCCATCCCCGCCGCCTCCACCCGGGCCAGGCCCAGCAGATCCAGGGCCTCCGCGATCAGTGGCACCTGCGGGGACAGCTCGTCGGGCACCTCCTCCTCCTCGTCCTCCGCGACCCGGTGGGCCTTGTAGGACGGGATCAGGTCGGTGCGCCACGCCGGTCGCCAGTCGGCGTCCCAGCAGGCGGCGTACGCGGCGGGGGAAAAGCGTTCCAGCAGCATCGACGTCATGTCCAGGTATCCGCGCAACGCGTTGACCGGCGAGCCGTCCGGTGCCCGCACCGACGACGGCACCCCGTAGAAGGCGCGGAAGTACAGCGTGGCGGCGTCGACGGCCAGCAGTCTTCTCACCCGCCCCATGCTGGCAGGCGGCAGCAGACGCGCCGAGCACCGCCGCCGGTTATCCTCACCAGGCCGCCACCCCGCGGCACACCTCCACCCCTCACACCCCGAGGACAACACGTGACCGGTCGACGACGACCCTTCCCCGCCCCCGAGCGGGACCTGCCCACCGACGAGGCCGCCGAGCTGCTGGCGCTGGTCCGAGACATCGCGGAGGCCGAGCTCGCGCCCGTCGCGGCCGAGGCCGAGGAGCGTGCCGCCCTCGTGCAGGAGTACCCACGCGACGCCTACCGCCTGCTGGGCAAGGCCGGCCTGCTGGGTCTGCCCTACGACCCCGCGCACGGTGGCGGCGGTCAGTCCTACGGCGTGTACCTGCAGGTGCTGGAGGAGCTGGCCCGCTGCTGGGGCACCGTGGCGATGGGCACCAGCGTCCACGTCCTGGCCTGCCACGGCCTCGCCCACGCCGGGACGCAGGAGCAGGTGCAGCGCTGGCTGCCGGACCTGATCGGCGGCGACATGCTCGCGGCCTACTGCTTGTCGGAGTCCGACTCCGGCTCCGACGCTGCGGCGATGCGCGCCCGGGCGGAGCGCGACGGCGACGGCTGGCGTCTGAACGGCACCAAGGCCTGGATCACCCACGGCGGCATGGCCGACAGCTACACCGTCTTCGCGCGTACCTCACCGGCCCCGGCGGACGGCGCGCCCAGCGCCGGCATCTCCGCCTTCCTGGTGCCGGGCGACGCCGACGGCATCGCCGTGGCCGCCCCCGAGCACAAGATGGGCTTCGCCGGGTCCCGCACCGCACAGGTGAGCTTCGACGGGGTCCGCGTCGACGGCGACCGGCTGCTGGGAACCGAGGGCGACGGCTTCGCGCTGGCGAAGTCCGCGCTGGACGCCGGCCGCCTGGGTATCGCGGCGGTCGCCGTCGGTCTGGCGCAGGCGGCGTTGGAGGACGCCGTGGCCTACGCCCGCGAGCGGGAGCAGTTCGGCCGACGCATCATCGACTTCCAGGGCCTGGGCTTCATGCTCGCCGACATGGCCACCGCGGTCGCGGCGTCGCGGGCGCTGTACCTGGACGGGGCGCGCCTGCTGGACGCCGGGGCCGAGCGGACCAGGGTCCGCGCCACGGCTGCGATGGCCAAGACGTTCTGCACCGACTCCGCGGTCCGCGTCACGACCGACGCCGTCCAGGTGCTCGGCGGGGCGGGCTACGTCACCGACCACCGGGTGGAGCGGTTGATGCGCGAGGCCAAGCTGCTGCAGATCGTCGAGGGGACCAACCAGGTCCAACGGGTGGTGGTGTCCGGCGCGCTGGCCCGCGGCTGATCCCCGCTACGACGGGCCCCTGCTGCACGGAGCCTGTAACCGCGCAGATCGTTGCACCGTCGTTACCTCGTCCTGGCTAGTCTGCGGCGATGACCTCGATCGACGCCAGGGCCTTCGTCGACGACCTCGACCGGGCCATCGTCCGGGCGCTGTCCAGCGACGGCCGGATGTCGTACACCGACCTCGGCAAGCTCACCGGGCTGTCGACGTCTGCGGTGCACCATCGCGTCCGCCGGCTCGAGCAGCGCGGAGTGCTGCGGGGCTACCGCGCCGTGGTCGACGCCACGTCGCTCGGGCTGCCCCTGACGGCGTTCATCTCGCTCACGCCGCTGGACCAGTCGGCCCCGGACGACGTCCCGGTGCGCCTGGAAGACCTGGTCGAGGTCGAGGCGATCCACGCGGTCGCCGGGGAGGCCAACTACATGATCAAGGTGCGGGTGGCCTCGCCCGCGATCCTCGAGGACCTGCTGACGACCATCCGGCAGAAGGCCGGCGTGTCGACGCACACCACCGTGGTGCTCAGCACTCCGTACGAGGACCGACCGCCGAGGATCTGAGCCTGTGGTGGACTCCGGTCCCGACGCGAGGGCGCAGAGGGTTCCTGTGGCGCAGCAGAGGCGGCAGAGTGTCACCCCCGGGCGACGTAGCCCGGGGGACGACAGAGGGTCACGGGCCGAGCGCCCGCTGACAGGCAGGGAGACGCATGTTCGCTCGGGTCGCGGTCGTCAACAGGGGTGAGCCGGCGGTCCGGCTGATCCGAGCCGTGCGCGAGCTGAACGAGGAGGGCGACCACGGCATCACCGTGATCGCCCTGCACACCGAGGCCGAGCGGCGAGCCATGTTCGTGCGCCTGGCGGACGAGGCCGTCGCGCTGCGCGACACGGGTAACGCCAGCGGGCCGTACACCGACCACGCCGAGCTGGAGCGCGCGCTGCTCGAGGCCCGGGCCGACGCCGTCTGGGTGGGGTGGGGGTTCGTCGCGGAGGACCCTGAGTTCGCCGAGCTGTGCGAGCGGCTCGACCTGGTGTTCATCGGGCCACCCGCGTCGGCCATGCGTCGCCTGGGCGACAAGATCGAGGCGAAGCTGCTGGCCGAGCAGACCGGCGTCCCGGTCGCGCCCTGGAGCCGTGGACCCGTCGACGACCTCGACGCCGCCCGCGCGGCTGCGGAGACGATCGGCTACCCGCTCATGGTCAAGGCCCGCAGCGGCGGGGGCGGTCGCGGCATCCGCATGGTCCGCACGGCCGAGGAGCTGGGCGGTGCGCTCGAGCGCACCCGTGCGGAGGCGGCCGGGACCTTCGGTGACGACGTGGTGTTCCTCGAGAGCCTCGTCAGCGGTGGTCGGCACATCGAGGTCCAGGTGATGGCCGATGCGCACGGCACCGTGTGGGCGGCCGGGGTGCGCGACTGCTCGGTGCAGCGGCGCAACCAGAAGCTCGTCGAGGAGTCCGGCTCGCCGGTCCTGGACGACGCACAGATGCGTTCGCTCCGCGAGGCGTCCACCGCGCTGGTGCGCGCCGCCGGGTACCGCGGGGCCGGCACGGTGGAGTACCTCTACCAGCCGCAGGAGCGCACCTTCGCGTTCATGGAGGTCAACACCCGGCTGCAGGTGGAGCACCCGGTCACCGAGGCCACGACGGGCCTGGACCTGGTCAAGCTGCAGCTGCTCGTCGCCGCGGGGGAGCCCCTGCCCGGGGACGCGCCGCCGCCGGAGCTCGGGCACGCCGTCGAGGTGCGGCTGAACGCCGAGGACGCCGACGAGGGCTTCGCCCCTGCACCCGGGACCATCACCGTCATGGCCCTGCCCACCGGGCCCGGCATCCGGGTGGACACCGGCTTCGCCGCGGGCGACGTCGTCTCGCCCGACTACGACTCCATGGTCGCCAAGGTCATCGCGTGGGGGCGCGACCGCCCGGAGGCCATGGCCCGGTTGCGCTGCGCGCTGCGGGACATGACCGTGCTGATCACGGGCGGCACCACCACCAAGTCGTTCCTGCTCGACCTGCTCGCCCGACCCGAGGTCGTCTCCGGCGAGGCCGACACGCAGTGGCTCGACCGCACCGGGGCCGGGCAGGAGCGCGTCCCCGCACCCCACGCGGACGTGGCGCTGCTGAGCGTGGCCGTCGACGTGTACGACGACGAGGAGGCCCGTGAGCGTGCCTCGTTCCTGCTCTCGGCCCGCGGCGGTCGCCCTCGCGCGAGCCACGCCGTCGGGCGCCAGGTCGAGCTCGGCCACCAGGGGCAGACCTATGGTTTCGTGGTGGCCCAGGTGGGGGCCGGACGCTACCGCGTCGAGGTCGCCGACGTCGTCGTCCTCCTGGACGTCGAGCGCACCTCGGGGTACGAGAAGAGGCTGCTCACCGGCGGGCGACGCCACCTCATCACCGGGGTGGCCGGGACCGGCAGCCACCTGGTGGAGGTCGACGGCTACAGCCACCGCATCGTCCGGGACGAGGCCGGTCTGGTGCGCGCCCCGGCACCGGCCGTGGTCGTCTCCGTCCCGGTCTCGGCCGGGGAGCAGGTCGATGCCGGCGCGACCGTCGTCGTGCTGGAGAGCATGAAGATGGAGACCGCGGTGCGCGCACCGCAGGCGGGCAAGGTCCGCGAGGTGCTGGTCGAGGTCAACTCGCAGGTGGACGCCGGTGCCCCGCTGCTCCGCCTCGACGCCGTGGACACCGGCACCGACGACACGACCCCGCCCGCGGTCACGTTCACCGGCTCGCCGGACGACCCGGAGCCGGGCACGGCCGAAGGGCACGCCCGCGTGCTGCTGGCGGACCTGCACGCGCTGGTGACCGGCTACGACATCAGCCGCGAGCACGGTCGAGACCTCACCCGGGAGTACCTGGCTCGACGCGGTTCCGGCGCTGACGTCGACCCGGTGCTGCTCGTCGGCGAGACCGCTCTGCTGACCACCTTCGCCGACCTGTGCGACCTGTCGCGCAACCGCCCAGCGGCGGAGGAGGAGAGCACCGACGAGCAGGTCCACAGCCCGCGGGAGCACCTGCACACGTTCCTGCGCTCCCTCGACGTCGACGCCGACGACCTCCCCGAGTCCTTCCGGGCGCGACTGTCGCGCGCCCTGCGCCACCACGGCGTCTCCGAGCTCACCCCGGGCCCGGAGCTCGAGGAGGCCGTCTACCGGGTGTTCCTCGCGCAGCAGCGCGCCAGCGACCACGTGCCCGTCGTCACGGCGTTGCTGCAACGGTGGCTGGACGACGGCGACACCCTGACCGGTGCACGCCGGGACGCGGTCGGCGAGGTGCTCGACCGGCTGATCGCCGCCACGCAGCTACGCTACCCGGCCGTCGGCGACGTCACCCGCAACATCCGGTTCCAGCTGTTCGAGCAGCCGGTCGTCCGCGCCGCCCGAGAGGAGGCGCATGCGGTCGTCCGTGAGCACCTGAGGCTCCTGGACGCGGATCCCGACGCCGTCGACCGCGACGAGCGGGTGGCGGAGATAGTCGAGCAGAGCGAGCCGGTCGTGCGGTTGCTCGGGGCCCGTCTCATCGCCGGGAGCGCGAGTTCCGAACCGCTGCTGGAGGTGTTGACCCGGCGCTACTACAAGGTCCGCACCCTGCAGGACGTCCGCTCCTTCACCCACGAGGACAGACAGGTCGTCACCGGCCACTACGAGCTCGCTGGGGACCGGCTGCACCTGCTCGCGACCACGACCGACGCCGACGGCCTGCCGTCGACGCTTGAGGCGATGGCGATGCTCTCCCAGCAGGTCCCGGCCCCGCAGGACGCCGTGGTGGACCTGTACGTCGCCTGGCCGGACGCCCCCGACGACGGCGACGAGCTCGCCGAGCAGCTGCAGCAGGCCCTTGCCGGCGCGCCCCAGCTGGCCCGCGGCCGTCGGGTCACGGTGACCGTGTTCGGCGACGGTGGCGAGCAGGTGCGGCAGCAGACGTTCCGTGACTCCGGCGACGGCCTGCGGGAGGACCGCGTCATCCGGGACATGCACCCGCTCACCGGGCAGCGCCTGGACCTGTGGCGGTTGAAGAACTTCGACGGCACCCGGCTGCCCACCCCCGAGAACACCTACCTGTTCCACTGCGTGGCCAAGGACAACCCGGCCGACGAGCGGCTGGTCGCCCTGGCCGAGGTCCGCGACGTCACGCCGCTGCGGGACGCGTCTGGAGCCGTGACGGCGTTCCCGGCCGTCGAGCGTGCTCTCGCGGCATGCCTGGACGGTATCCGTCGCAACCAGGCGACCCGGGGCACGCGGCGTCTGGACGCCAACCGGGTGTTCGTGTACGTCTGGCCGGAGTTCGACGTCTCGCCTGAGGAGCTCGCCACCTTCGCGCGGGCTGCGGCGCCGCTGACGGTCGGCGCCGGCCTCGAGGAGGTCATGATCCTCGGCCGGCTCCGTGAGGGGCCGGACGCCGAGCCGCGCGACGTGGCGCTGCTGTTCGCCTACGCCCCGGGCACGGGGATCTCGGTGTCGGTGACACCGCCGCCCTCCGACCCGCTGGCGCCGATGGACGCCTACACCCAGCAGGTACGTCGGTCACGGGCCCGGGGTACGACGTACCCCTACGAGCTGGTTCCCGTCATCACCGGGCCGGACGGCACGTTCGTCGAGCACGACCTCGACGACGACGGCGTCCTCGTGCCGGTCCATCGCCCGCCCGGACGCAACAGCGCCGGCATCGTCACCGGTGTGGTCGCCACGCCCACCGCCCGCTACCCCGAGGGCATGGTGCGGGTCGCGCTGTTCGGCGACCCGACACGGGCGCTGGGCTCGGTGGCCGAGCCGGAGTGCGCCCGTGTCATCGCCGCGCTGGACCTGGCCGAGCGGATGCAGGTCCCGGTGGAGTGGTACGCGTTGTCGTCCGGGGCGAAGATCTCGATGGCCGCCGGCACCGAGAACATGGACTGGGTGGCGCGGGCGCTGCGCCGGATCATCACCTTCACCCAGGCCGGCGGTGAGGTGAACGTCGTGGTGACCGGCATCAACGTCGGCGCCCAGCCGTACTGGAACGCCGAGGCCACGATGCTCATGCACACCAGCGGCATCCTCGTCATGACGCCCGACTCGGCCATGGTGCTCACCGGCAAGCAGTCGCTGGACTACTCCGGCGGGGTGTCCGCCGAGGACAACTTCGGCCTCGGCGGTTACGACCGCGTGATGGGGCCCAACGGCCAGGCGCAGTACTGGGCGCCCAACCTGACGGCAGCCTGCCAGGTGCTGATGCAGCACTACGGGTACACCTACCGCGCCCCCGGCGAGGCGGCCGCGCGTCCGGCGCGGACCGACGACCCGGTCGACCGCGACGTGCGGGACTTCCCCCACACGCACCCCAGCAGCGACTTCACCACCGTCGGTGACATCTTCTCGGCCACGGTCAACCCGGAGCGCAAGAAGCCGTTCGACATCCGCACGGTGATCCGGGCCGTCGTGGACTCCGACGGCGACGTGCTCGAGCGCTGGGCCGGGATGGCCGACGCGGACACCTCCGTGGTGATGGACGCCTACCTCGGTGGCCACCCGGTGGCGGTGCTGGGGGTGGAGTCCCGACCGATCCCGCGGCGCGGCTCGTTCCCGGCCGACGGCCCCGACCAGTGGACCGCCGGCACGCTGTTCCCGCGCTCGTCCAAGAAGACGGCCCGGGCCATCAACGCCGCCAGCGGCAACCGCCCGCTCGTGGTGCTGGCCAACCTGTCGGGCTTCGACGGCTCACCGGAGTCGCTGACCAACCTGCAGCTGGAGTACGGCGCCGAGATCGGCCGGGCGATCGTCAACTTCGACGGACCCATCGTGTTCTGCGTCGTGTCCCGGTACCACGGGGGAGCGTTCGTCGTGTTCTCCGGCGTGCTCAACGACCGGATGGAGGTCGTGGCGGTCGAGGGCTCCTACGCCTCGGTCATCGGTGGCGCCCCCGCGGCGGCGGTGGTGTTCGCACGCGAGGTGACCGCCCGGACCGCCGCCGACGTCCGGGTCACGGCCGCGGAGCAGGCGCTGTCGGCCGCAGCCGGGACGGACCGTTCCGCCCTGCGGCTGGAGCTGGCGCGGCTGCGCGCGACGGTCCGCTCGGAGAAGCTCGGCGAGGTCGCGGACGAGTTCGAGGCCGTCCACGACATCCGGCGGGCGGAGGAGGTGGGATCGGTGCACGCCATCATCCCCGCGGTCGAGCTGCGGCCGTACCTGGTGGCCGCGGTGGAGCGGGGCCTGGCCCGCCCCTAGAGCTGAGAAGGAACAGGCCCGAGAAGACCCGCCGTCGACGAGAAGGACACCCCATGCAGCCGTTCGTCATCAACCGTCACGACCGGATCGTGTTCCCGTCGAACCTGGTCCCCGAGCTCGACCTGTCGACCGTGGACAGCCTGGAGCAGCTGGACGCAGTGATCCGCCGAGACTTCGAGAGCAAGGCCTCGACGGGCACGGACATCCTGAAGCGGGTCGAGGAGGGCAGCTACCGGACGCGTTACGAGCTGATGCGGGACGTGGCCCTGAACATGTTCTGGACCGGCCGGTTCGCCCTCACCATGTACGAGAAGCGGCCGACGCGCTGGGCCGACGTCCCTCGGCGGCGCGACGACGTGTTCCTGCCGGTGCTGACCCCCTGGGAGGACGGCGAGCGCAAGGTGGCCGCGGTGCGCCGGGCCTTCGACGAGCTGCCCAGCAGCTTCGACGCCGCCGTCGAGGAGGACGTCTTCCGGGTCCTGTTCGACGTGTTCGGCCACCGCCGTCACCACGCCACGGAGCTGTCGGCCATCAAGCCGACCGTGGCGGACATGCTCGAAGACCCCACGAACCTCACGTTCCGGCTGCGCGGCTACGACGCCGACTACCCGACCTACGGGTTGGAGGAGATCATCGACGCGCACGAGGAGCAGCCGGAGCTGGAGTCGCTGCGCCGGTGGTCGATGGTGCTGCACAACCAGTACCCGTGGGACCGTTCGCAGGCCGAGCTGGTCGAGGTCGGTCAGCTGCAGGACGACGACTACGTGGTCGTCTTCCATCCCCGGGACCAGGAGGTCCGCCAGTTCCTGGCCCGCATGGACGCCCCCCGGCGAGCGCGGCCCGCCGCGCCCGCACCGACGGCCGTACCCCCGGTACGCCCCTACGAGGCCGTGGACGTCCGGGCCCGCTTCGACGTGATGCCGCGCATCGAGGCCCTGGCCGTGGTGCACGGGGAGCGGCCGTGCAGCAACGAGGACCTGATCCGCAACTCGGCCTACAACTGGTCGCCCATGGCGGCGCAGGAGATCTACGACAAGACCGGGATCCGGGAGCGCCGCTACACGGGCCTGACGCTGGAGGAGATCTCGCTGCGCGCCGCGCGTGCGGCGATGGACAAGGCCGGCCGCGGGCCGGAGGACATCGGGGCGGTGCTGGTCTGCACCTGCACGAGCACCCGCATGATCCCCTCGGTGGCCACGTACGTCTCCGGTCAGCTGGGCATCCAGCAGACCCACGCCTCGTTCGACCTGATCGCCGCCTGCGCGGGCCTGCCGTACGGGCTCGCCGACGCGGTGCGGCTGCTGCAGGAGGTGCAGCGGCCGGTCCTCCTGATCTGCGTCGAGAAGTTCTCCGACAAGATCGGCAACGTCCGGACGTCCCGCATGATCTTCGGCGACGGCGCTGCCGCCATGGTCGTGGGGGTCGCCCCCGAGGGCACGGAGCCGGACATCGAGTACCTGCAGACCTACGCCAGCGGCCCGGCCAGCGAGGTGAACTCGATCATCTGGCCCAACCCCGAGTTCGACAACAACATCACGGTCTACGGCCCGGAGGTGAAGTCGCTGGCCGGTCGCTACCTGGTGCAGATGATCGAGGAGATCTCGGCGCTGCCGGGACCCGCCGGGTCCGGCGGCTCCCTGCTGGACAGCATCGACCTGATCGTGCCGCACCAGGCGAACAAGACGATGGTCGAGGGGCTGGCGCAGAAGGCGGGCCTGTCGCTGGACCGGTTGTACTTCAACATCGAGAAGGTCGGGAACGCGTCCAGCGCGAGCATCCCGTTGGCCCTGCACGACGCCGTGCGGGACGGCGTGATCACCTCCCCGGTGCGCGTGTTCGCACCGGGGTTCGGTGCGGGCGCCGTGGCCGGCTACTGCGTCATGCGCGTCGACCCGGCCGTGGTCGCCGTCTCGTCCCCGGACGAGGCCGCGACGCCCCAGCCCGACGAGCAGCCGGGGGCGGCGGACCCGGCCCGCCCGACCGAGCACCCCTCCCAGTCGACGGACGACCTGCGGGTGGCGTTCGGCTGATGTGCAGGTCGGCCCGCGTGGGGTCTGCGGTCGCCTACACCCCCGTCGACCTCTCCGTCGGTCAGGTCCGGCGCCGGCCGGCCGGGCGCAGCAGGAACAGGGCCACGACGAGGGCGACCACGTGCATCAGCGCGAGCAGGACACCCGTCCAGACGTCCGCGGCCGCCTGAAACGGCGCCGGGAGGGAGCCGAGCGCCACCACGACCGCTCCTACGGTCCAGACGACCAGGCCCCAGGAGAAGCGGGCCAGCACCCACAGGGCCAACGTCCCGGCCGCGACGCCGAGCACCGAGGCCGAGGCTGGTGCGAAGACCGGCAGCTGGGCGGTCGTCCCGGCCTGGACGACCGCCCACTCAGCCGGCGTCAGCTGCCCGAGGAGGTAGATCGCGGAGTTGGCCAGGGCCGCGACGACGGCGGTGAGGGCCCCCGCGACCCAGATCGAGCGTGTCCGGGGGGTGTCGGTCGTGGAGCGGGGGTGGGCGACGGACGTCATGGCAGCTCCTGTGCGTCAGGGCGCGGTCTGTCGTGATCGGCAGATCATCTGCATGCAGAAGATATCTGGGCAGACGGTCCGGGGTCAACGGGTATTCTCGTGCGGTGACGAAGTCCGGAGCCGACCGAACGGCGGCCTGCGACCAGGGTGTGCAGCCGGGGGAGCTGGGCTGGGCGCTGTCGGTGCTCCTGCGGGCGCACGCACGTTCCACCGACCGGGCGCTGCACGACCTCCCTGGTGGGGCACGCGCCTTTCGCCTGCTGGCTGCGGTGGGGACCGGCCGTCCGAACCAGCTGGCGCTGGCGCAGGCGTCAGGGTTGGACAGGACCGTCGTCACCTACCTCCTGGACGACCTGGTCGAAGCGAGGCTGGTGGAGCGTCAGGCGGACCCGTGCGACCGGCGAGCGCGTCGGATCGTGCTGACCGACGAAGGCGCGCGACGGCTCGTCGACTTCCGCCGACGTCTCGAGCCGCTGGACGGGCACCTGCTCGAGGGCCTGCCACCCGAGGAGGTCGACGAGCTCCGCAGGCTCCTGCGCTGCGCCGCCGTCGCCGCGCAGCGGCACGACCCGTCCACCTGCGCACACGCCGAAAGCCCGACCGGCCCCCAGTGCTGATCCGTCGGTAGGGGCCTCACATGCTCTCGGCCAGGGCCTTGCCGATGATGGTCGTCTCGTCGTCCAGCGAGCTGGGCAGGTGGTAGCCGCCCGTGACGTCGTCGATGGCCTCGATCCGGTCCCGGACGGACTCCGCGGTGTTGTCACCCAGGACGACGCCCTCGGTCTCGGCGACGACGATCCGGGCCACCCGACCACCGGCGACGGAGTAGACGTGGCCGTTGACCGCACAGTCCTCGTGGGCCAGGTAGGCCACCAGGGGGCTGACGGTCTCCGGCTGCACCCGGGCGGCGAGCTCGCCGAGCAGGTCCTGCGTCATGCGCGTGTTGGCGATCGGGGCGATGGCGTTGGCCTTGATGCCCCGGCCCGCGCCCTCGATCGCGAGCACCCGGGTCAGCCCGGCGAGGCCGGCCTTGGCGGCGCCGTAGTTGGCCTGACCGAAGTTGCCGAACAGCCCCGAGGCCGACGAGGTGCTGATGATGCGCCCGTAGCCCTGCTCGCGCATCAGCCGGAACGCGGGCAGGCTGACGAAGAACGCACCCTTGAGGTGCACGTCGACCACGGCGTCGACCATGGCGGCGTCCATCTTGTGGAAGGCCTTGTCGCGCAGGATGCCCGCGTTGTTCACCACGATGTCGACGCGGCCGAACGCCTGGACGGCGGCGTCGACGATGGCCTGACCGCCCCCGGCCGTGGCGACGCTGTCGCCGTTGGCGACGGCCTTGCCCCCGGCAGCGGTGATCTCGTCGACGACGAGCTGCGCCGCCGTGGTGGAGGCACCGCTGCCGTCGACGGCGCCGCCGAGGTCGTTGACCACGACGCTCGCCCCGCGGCGGGCCAGCTCGAGGGCGTGGGAACGTCCGAGGCCGCCGCCGGCCCCGGTGATGATGGCGACTCGTCCGTCGAAGCTCATGTCCGTCACTGTGTGCCGACCTTCTCTCGTCGTGGTGCCTGCCGTGCCGAGGGCCCGCGGCGGTCGCCGGGGTCCGGTGTGCTGAGGAAGCGCCTGACGGCGCGAGCCAGGTCGCCCGCCGCCCGGTCGCGCTGGAGGTCATGCCCCGCCCCTTGCAGCTCGACGAGCTGTGCCCCCGGGATGCGCCGGGCCAGGACCCAGCTGTTGGGCGGGGGGACGACCCGGTCGCGGGTGCCTGTGACGACCAGGGTGGGGGCGCTGACCGCACCCAGGTACGGGATGCTCGACCAGCTGGAGATCGCCAGGAGGTGCCAGAGGGTGCCGACCGGGTCCGGGAGCGGCCACGACGCCCCGGCCGGCCGGCCGAGGGTGCTGAGGGCGTCGCGCGTGCCCGGGGTGGCTCCGACCCCGCAGGAGGTGGCCGCGAGCACCAGCCGTCGCACCCGGTCCGGCGACTGCACGGCGAGCTGCTGGGCGACGATGCCGCCGAAGGAGAAGCCGAGCACGTCGACCGGCCCCTGGACGTCGGCCCGCTCGAGGACGCCGAGCGTCAGCTTGGCCAGCACCGGGACGGTGAGCGGCAGCAGCGGGGTCGGGCTCAGGCCCACCCCGGGGACGTCGAAGCTGATCAGGCGTCGCTCGGGCATCACCTCGGCGAACGGGTCCCAGCTCTCCAGGGGCCGCGTCGTCCCGTTGAGCAGCAGCAGCGGCTCACCCTCCCCGCGCACCCGGACCCGGACGTGGTGCCCGCCCACCTGCACGGCCTCGGTCACCACGTCGGTCACCACGGCGGCAGCCGTCACGCGCGGCCGCGCACGTAGCTGCCGGGTGCGTCCTCCAGGGGCGGGTATGCCTTGCTGCCGAGCCGGCGCGGCGCGTTGACCATGGCCCCGCCCTGACCGGCCGCCCAGGTGGCCCAGTCCTCCCACCAGGTGCTCTCGACCAGCTCGGCGGAGTCCTTCCACTCCAGCGGATCGGCCGGCAGCGGCTCCTCGCTCACCCAGTGCTTGGCCTTGGGGCTCGGCGGGTTGACGATGCCGGCGATGTGCCCGGACGTGCTGAGCACGAAGCGGCTGCGACCGCCGAGCAGCTGGGTGGTCCGGTACCCCGCCACCCACGGCACGATGTGGTCGTCGACCGCAGACAGCACGTAGCTGTCGACGTCGACCTTGCCCGGGTCGACGGGCTCGCCGCGGACCTCGAAGTCGCCCTGGGCGAGCTCGTTGCGCAGGTAGCAGGACCGTAGGTAGCGGGAGTGCATCTTGGCCGGCATCCGCGTGCTGTCCTTGTTCCAGACCAGCAGGTCGAAGGCGGGCGGGCGCTTGCCCAGCAGCCAGTTGTTGACCAGGTAGCCGAAGATCAGGTCGTTGGCGCGCAGCGCGTCGAACGTGTGTGCCATCTTGTCGGAGTCCAGGTAGCCCCGCTTGTTCATCTGCTTCTCGAGCCCGGCGATGGTGGCCTCGTCGGTGAACACCCCCAGCGCCCCCGGCGTGCTGAAGTCGGTGAGGGTGTTCAGGAACGTCGCGGACTTGACCGAGCTGTCACCGGTGGCCGCCAGGTACGACAGCGCGATGGCCGTCAGGGTGCCGCCGAGGCAGACCGACAGCGTGTTGACCTGCTCCGCGCCGGTGATCTCCTTGACGACCCGGATCGCGTCCAGCGGGCCCTGGAACAGGTAGTCCTCGAAGTCGACGTCGCGCATCGAGGCGTCGGGGTTGCGGTAGCTGATGGCGAAGCAGGTGTGGCCGTGCTGCACCGCCCACTCGATCAGGCTCTTACCGGGCGCCAGGTCCATGATGTAGTACTTGTTGATCCACGGCGGGCAGAACAGCAGCGGGACCTCGTGCACCTTCTTCCCCTGAGGCTCGTACTGGATCAGCTCGATGAGGTCGCTGCGGTAGACCACCGTGCCCGGTGTGGCGGCCATGTTGACGCCGACCTCGAAGCCGCGGGCGTCCACCTGTGACGGCCAGCCGCCGTTGTGCCGGACGTCCTTGAGCATGTTCCAGGCGCCACTGACGACACTCTGGCCGCCGGTGTCGACAGCCTGCCGGATCGCCGCCGGGTTGCCGACGAAGGTGTTGGTCGGGGCCAGGGCGTTGACGAGGAACGTCGCCGCGAAGCGGGCCTTGAGGTCGGCCGACGCCTCCAGCCCTGCTGCGTCGAGCAGCTCGTCCACCAGCTGCGCGCTCAGCAGGTACTGCTGCTGCAGCAGGAAGTAGGCGGGGTTCTGCTGGTAGGCCGGGTCGGCGAACCGCTTGTCGCCTCTGGCCGGGGCGGCGGGCCCGGCGCTGGCCAGCCCCACGGCGCGGCCGGCGGTGGCTCGCAGGGCCGACGCGGTCCCGATGGCCATCCGGGCGTTCGCGGCGACGACCGCGGAGGGGTTGCGCGCCAAGGACACGCCCGCCTTGGCCAGCGACCGCAGGAACGACACGGGGTCGGCGCCGACCAGCGGGTCCTCGGCGACGCCGAGGCGCTCAAGCACCGAACGGGGGGTGGCGGCGGGGTCGGGTGCTGTGCTCATGCGGAGGTCCTCCTGGTCTGGCGGGGGCGTTGCGTCCCCGGTGGGTCGTGGCGCGGGACGGCCTCGGCGAGGCGTGCGTCGTCCGGCTCGGCCTCGACGTAGCTGCGGTAGACGCCCAGCAGCGCCCGACGCTGCGCCGGGGTGAGCCGGGGATCGACCATGATCGCCTCGGCGGTGGCGGCGTCGGGGGGGCTGACGTTGCTGAGGAGCCCGGCCTGCACCAGCAGGGTCTCCGCCGACACGTCCAGGGCCTCGGCGATACCGCGCAGCACCCGGACGGACGGCTGGTGCACCCCGCGCTCGACCTGGCTCAGGTAGGGGTTGGAGACCTGCGCCAGCGCCGACAGCTGCCGCAGCGACAGGTTCGCCGTCTGGCGCTGGGCGCGGATGAACTCCCCGAGGGTGGTCGTGCCTTGCCGTGCGGGCATGCGTTCCCCCGTGGTCTGGCTGGGCGCCCGCCGTTGGGCGCCCCGCTCAGGGTACGCACATCGCGCTTGGTATGCCTAGCGGGGGGCGCTCTGTCACTCACATGTCGAGGCCGCCGTTGACCCCCCAGACCTGGCCGGTGATGTAGGCCGAGGCGTCTGCGGCGAGGAAATGGACGACCCGTGCGATCTCCTCCGGCTGGCAGAGCCGCCCGACCGGGATCTGCGACCTGATCCGGTCGAGGACCTTCTCGGGCACCCCGCTCAGCATCTCGGTGGCCACGAAGCCCGGGGTCACGGTGTTGACCGTGATGCCGACACCGTCGTCGGTGAGCTTTCCGGCCTTGCTGAGCATGAAGGCCGCCTCCTTGGCCAGCGTCTTGGTCAGCCCGAGCATGCCGGCCTTGGAGGCGGCGTAGTTGGCCTGCCCGATGTTGCCGGTCTCGCCGATCACCGAGGAGACGAACACGATGCGACCGGTGCCGCGCTCCACCATGTGCTCCAGCGCCGGCTGGGCCATGTAGAAGGATCCGGACAGGTTCACCGCGATCACGGTGTCCCAGGCGTCGATCGACATCTTCATCGCCATCTTGTCGATCGTGATGCCGGCGTTGTTGACGAGGACGTCCAGGCGGCCGTGCTGGTCCAGCACCTCCTGCACGACCCGGCGGCAGTCCTCCGGACGCGACACGTTGCCCTGGTGGACGGTGGCGCGGCCGTCTCCTGGGAAGTCTGCGGCGAATTCGTCGAGGAACTGCTGGGCGCGCTCGGCGTTGCCGCTGTAGCCGGCGGCGATCGACGCCCCCTGGCTGGCGAGGCTGCGGCAGATGGCGGCGCCGATGCCGCGGGTGCCGCCGGTCACCAGGGCGACCTTGCCGCCCAGCTTGTCCCCGGCAGGGGCGGTCGTCGTGGGCGCGGACTTCGTCGTCTCGGTCACGGTGGTTCCTCCAGGTTGCTGGTGGGTCCGGCGATCTTGTCAGGTGGTGACCCTCGACACACCCTGGCGTCTGCCTACGATCGGGTGATGACCGACGCAGACATCCACTTCTACTTCGACCCGGTCTGTCCCTTCGCCTGGCTGACCAGCAGATGGGTCCGCCTGGTGATGGCCCAACGGGACTACACGGTGCAGTGGCGCTTCATCAGCCTGCGCCTGGTCAACGCGCACGTCGACTACGCCTCGCACTTCCCCGCGGAGTACGAGGCGGGCCACACCGCAGGGCTGCGTCTGCTCCGGGTCGCGGCCCGGACCCGAGCCGAGCTGGGGCCCGAGGCCGTGGGCACGCTGTACCAGGCCCTGGGGGAGCAGGTCTTCGAGACACCCCCGCCCCCGGACGCGCCCCCGGGCGGGCGGGGCCACCACGGGACCACCGACTTCCTGGTGCCGGTGCTCAGGGGGGTGGGCCTGCCCACGGAGCTCGCCGGCGCCCTGGAGGACGACGACCTGGACGATCTGCTGCGGGCCGAGACCGAGGAGGCGCTGGGCCTCACGGGCAGAGACGTGGGAACGCCGATCATCCACTTCGGCCCGCCCGCCGGCGTCGCGTTCTTCGGCCCGGTGATCAGCCGCCTCCCGGCCGAGGCGGACGCCGTTCGACTGTGGGACCACGTCGTCGGGCTCGCAGGCTTCCCGGGTTTCGCCGAGCTCAAGCGCAGCCTGCGCGAGCTGCCTCAGCTGCCCGGCCTCGGGGTGGACGTCGGCGCGGTCGGGGTCACCGAGGACTGGCACGGCGGCAGCCGGAGGCAGACGAGGTGACGGCCGAGAGCATGAGCGAGCTCTCCTACTCGGAGTCGGTCGTCGTCCGGGCGTCGGCTGAGACGGTCTACGACCTGGTGTCCGACATCACCCGCACGGGGCAGTGGAGCCCGATCTGCACGGCCTGCTGGTGGGACGAGGGCGCGGGTCCGCGGGTCGGCAGCTGGTTCACCGGTCGCAACGAGGTCCCCGGACGCCGTTGGGAGACCCGGTCGCGGGTGGTCGCCGCCGACCGGGGCCGCGAGTTCGCGTTCGTCGTGGGCGGCGCCTACGTGCGCTGGGGCTTCACCATGCAACCCGTGCCGCAGGGGACGCGGCTGACGGAGTCGTGGCAGTTCCTGCCTGACGGCGTAGCGATGTTCCACGAACGGTGGGGCGACGACGGGCCCGCACAGATCATGGAGCGGACGCGGCAGGCCCACGAGGGCATCCCGGCGACGCTGGGCGCGGTCAAGCGGCTCGTGGAGGACCGGTGAGCGGGGCGGGCGGCGCCGCCCGTCGGGTCGGTGCCGTGGGCCGACTCAGCTGGTGACGAGCGAACCCAACCCGGCCTCGAGGCGGGCACGGTCGGCCCACCACCGCTGCCCCTCGGCCGGCAGGGTGTCGATCGGGTCGTAATAGGGGTAGGTCCGCGTCAGGGCGTGCGGGTCGGCGGCCTCGACCGACGTGCGGTAGTTCTTGGTCCACTCGCTGATGCCGCGCACGGTGTCGTAGGCGTGGACCTGGTGGACCCAGCGCTTGCCCACGAACGGCACGTCGCAGACGATCCGGGGCGTGGCGAAGCCGGGCAGGTAGCCCATGATCGCGTGCTGCAGATCCTGCGCCGTGGCCAGCGAGGTCCGCCAGTGCTCGGCTGCAGGGATCATGTCGCACAGGTAGAAGTAGTACGGCGTGATGGCCGCCTCGTCCTGCAGCGCGAAGCACAGGTCCAGCAGCGCCTCGGGGGAGTCGTTGACGCCGCGCATCAGCACGCCCTGGTTTCGGACGTCCCGCACGCCGGCCTCGTGCATGGCCCGTGACGCCTCGGCGACCAGCGGGGTGACGGATCCGGCGGCGTTGACGTGGGTGTGGATCGCCAACGACACGCCGCGGGCCCGCGCGGTCCCCGCGACGCGGGTCATCCCCTCGACCACCGGGGTCGACAGCCAGTGCTGGGGCAGGCCCATCAGGGCCTTGGTGGCCAGGCGGATGTCACGGATGTTCTCGATCTCGAGCACCGCGGTCAGGAACTGCTCCAGGCGGGGCCAGGGCATGTTGGCCACATCACCGCCGGAGACCACGACGTCGCGCACGGTGGGCGTGCGGCGCAGGTAGTCGAGCATGTCCTGCAGCCGGTCGTTGGGCTTGAGCGTGAACTTGAGCTTGTCGACCTGCGGGGTGGAGTTGCCGACCAGGTCCATCCGCGTGCAGTGCCCGCAGTACTGGGGACAGGTCGGCAGGATCTCGGCGAGCACCTTGGTCGGGTACCGGTGGGTCAGGCCCTCCACGGCCCACATGTCGTGCTCGTGCAGGGAGTCCCGGCTGGAGAACGGGTGCGAGGCCCACTCCACGAAGCGGTCGCTGAGCAGCGGCAGCATGTACCGGCGCACCGGGTCGGCGCGGAACGCCTCGGAGTACGCCGCACCGGGACCCGGCATCCCGTCCGGACCCGTGCTGGGCACGATGGTGTTCATCATCTGCGGCGGGAGCAGCATCGACATGGTCGCCCGCTGCTGCTGGTCGGCCACCAGGTCCTCGTACACGTCGTCGCTCAGCAGGTCACCCATGACCTCGCGCAGCTGGGCGGCGTTCTTCAGGCAGTGGCTGCGCTGCCACTGCACGTCGCGCCACTGCGCCTCGGTGACGTCGGCCCAGCCCGGCATGCGGCGCCAGTCCGGCTCGACGAGCTCACGTCGCGCATAGGTGTAGGGCTGGTCGGTCCGCAGGTCACTCACGTCACCGAGCGTACGGAGGAATCTTGCGCCTGTCACGGTTCTCATGCACAAACCTTGCGCGTACGCTCGCCCGGTGACTCAGTTGTCGTCGTCTCGAGTCCTGCCGCCAGAGTCGCCGGTC
>Ga0105045_10000681_pt1 | contig 25752 bp, 24 predicted proteins | sample MAT02_FD_78089 | JGI IMG/M metagenome (GOLD analysis project Ga0105045, IMG submission 78089) | Freshwater microbial communities from Lake Fryxell liftoff mats and glacier meltwater in Antarctica - MAT-02 (megahit assembly) | ecosystem: Environmental > Aquatic > Freshwater > Ice > Liftoff... | reverse complement strand
TTATTTTGAACAGCGCTATACCCTTACACCCGACAATTATCGGCTCGACTACCAGATTTCGGCCCAAGGACTCGATCCTGTAATGACCCAAAAAACACTGCGTCTTAACTGGGAAAACCACCTCGACAAACTGGAGCGCAACCAGACTTACGAGCGCACGATGTCGACTATTTATTACCAGTCGGCGGAGAAAACAGACTACTGCGACTGCCACAATGACGATACGAAAAGCTTGGGTGATAAGCCAGTAGATTGGTTTTCGCACTCCAATCAGTTTTTTAATACCAGCATCATTGCGCAGGGTTTCAGTTTTCGGGAGTTTACAGGCGAAATCAAGGTTTTTGGCGATGCAGACCCCGATTTGAAACGGTTGAAAACATCGGCCCTTATTCCCTTTGAGAGCGGAAAAGCCAGCATGGCGATTTACAGCGGCCCCAATGAGTTTGAGCGACTCCAGTCATTTGGCGTGTCGTTGCAAGATATTATCCCATTCGGGGCGAGTGTGTTTGGTGCTATTAACCGCTGGTTAATCCACCCGATTTTGGACTTTTTGGGCCGATTTGTGAGCAATCAGGGCATTTTGATCCTTTTACTGACACTGTTGGTGAAACTGATTGTGTACCCGCTCACCTACCGAATGGTACTCAGCCAGTCCAAAATGGCGGCACTAAAACCCCGCCTCGAAGAGCTCAAAAAGAAGCTCGGCGACGACCAGAAGGCGGTCAGTGTGGAGACCATGAAAATGTACAGCGAGTACGGGGTCAATCCGCTGGGAGGCTGTTTGCCGATTTTCTTGCAAATGCCGATTTGGTTTGCTTTGTATCGCTTTTTTCCGGCCAGTATTGAGTTCCGCCAGCAAAGTTTCTTGTGGGCCACCGACTTGTCGAGTTACGACAGCATCATGCAGTTGCCGTTCCACCTGCCGTTTGGCGCGGGCGCGCACATCAGTTTGTTCACGCTTATTTGGGTTGTGACCACACTTTGGTACACTTGGTATTCCATGAAACAAATGGACGCCAGCCAAATGCAGAACAATGACCAGATGAAAGTCATGCGGTATATGCAGTTTGCGATGCCCGTGTTTTTCATGTTTTTCTTCAATAATTTTGCTTCCGGCCTCACCCTTTACCTCTGTTTCAGTAATATTCTGAACATAGGCCAAACGCTGGTTACCAAGGAGTATATCATTGATAAAGAGAAGATCAAGGCTCAATTAGAGGCCAATAAGGCCAAGCCTAAAAAGACCACGGGCTTCCGTGCTCGCCTCGACCAGGCGATGAAAGAGCAGCAACGTGTGCAGGAAGAAAAAAACAAACCGTCTAAGAAGAAGTAATGGTTTGATTTTGTGGGCGGCTGGAAAATAGAGCGGAGGGAACAAGACAGGGTGTGTGCCACCCTGTCTTGTTCCCTCCGCTCTATTTTCCGACTCCATAACAGACCCCCTTTTAAAACACCTCCAACATTTCCTGCACCAACAACGAGGAATCCACTTTTTCGAGCGGATGTGGCGTGTTTGGCAACATTCGGAAACTGCCCTGGGGCAGTGCAGCCGCCATGGCCTCGCTTACATCCCGAGCAACCATTTTGTCGGAGTCGCCGAGTAGAATCCGCACGGGCGTTTGAATTTTGGTTGCTAATTCGGTGCTGAACCCGCCTTCCTTGGCCAACCTATTGAGCAGTTCGGAAGTACGTGCCAGCAGTGGGCGCCAGCCTTGTCCTGTATGCGTTTCTTCTAGTTTCGCAGCATATTTAGGGGCTTTTTCTAGTAAAAAATCGGGATTCAATGGCGTGGTTTCTCGCTCAATTTGAGCAAGATCCCAATCCCATTTGGTACCCAATGTTAGGATTGAGTCAATGCGCTGCGGAGCAATACTAGCAAGCTGCAAGGCCGCGTACCCGCCCATGCTAAAGCCAAATATCGAGACAGAATGCAATCCATGCTTATCCAAATACGCCAACACCTCTTCGCCAAAAAGGCGCATAGACAAAGGCCCAGAGTAGGAATTGGCACCGTGCCCACCTAAGTCGAAGGTATGTACTTTAAATGATTGTGCTTCCAGCAGCGGTATCAGCGGCTTAAAGGAGGCCGCCGAGCCCAATGCACCGTGTATGAGTTGGATGGGTGAAGGTGGTTTCATATTGTACGTGTTTTGTTTTATTTGTAATGTTAAGTTTTTAGGGTGGGGTGGGGCAACCGCTTGACAAGAATGAAATAACCCCAGTATTTTAACCCGAAATCCCAAGTGAAAGTAGGATTGTTGCATACTTTTCGTGCGTTCGCCCTAGGCTACACCTCCTCATATCCTCAAAATCCCTTTAAATCCCCCGACTTAAAAGTCCATTCTGGCGTATAAAGTTTTGCCCCAAAATTGGTTGAATACCAAGGACTTATCTCCGAATTTAGTGGATTTAGCAGAATCTGAATTTCCTGTGCAGGCATATAACTTTGCGCCAGCATGAATACCCGCTCGCCTTGGCTATTTTCCGCCAAATCTACCACCAGCACGGCGTGGCCCGGCGAGCCACCCTGTATGAATACATCGCCAATTTGTAGGTCTTGTATCTTTTTAGGTTGTAGTTCTTTGGAAAGCGACCAAGTGCCTGCATATTCAAATACTTTTTCGAGATAGGCCCAAAAATTGGCGTAAGAATCCGATGCGGCGGCTTTATTTTCCCAAAAAACTTGATTTTCTACCACTTTTATCCGCTCACCCTTGCGCCATCGGGCATAGTCGGCCACAAAACCATTGGTAAAATGAAAGCGAATTTGGTCGTATTGCCTGTTTTCCCAAAGGTATTCAGCCTTAAGCCGGATAATCGCATCGGCACATTGGTGCAGGTTTTTTTTCCCTATAGGCAAATCTACTACTGCCGCATATACGTCAGACCTATTTTTTTGATCGCCGTTGTAGTATAAAACAGGGCTTCCGGGCGGTTTTAGGGGCAAATTGCGCAAATATTGCCCAAAAGAATGGGCGGGAACAGACACGCGCCTGAACCCCGCAGGAGGCCTGAAACGTTGACTCAATAAACTATCGGACAGGGGGGAGTCGAATGTTGCCTCGACGGGTACTGGAGGAGGTTCGTGGACACAAAAAAGCAGCGAAAAAGCACAAATAGCCAATAAGCAGGGCGAAAAACAGGTCATAACGAGTTATTATTTACAGGTTCCTAAACGCACTCACCTGCAAAATTATTGACCCATCGCAATTAGAGCGTGTTTAAGGTGAACGATGGCTACTACACGCCTTCCAAGCCCGAATCTTCCTCCACCAAATTTTGTCGCTCAAACAATTCGGCATAATAACCGCCCCGAGCCACCAATTCTTCGTGGGTACCCGAATCCGCCACCCGGTGATCTTCCAAGACAATTATCTGGTCAAATTCCAACATTTTATAAATACGGTGCGTGATGATAATGGCTGTTTTATCAGCCAAATCGCCGGCTAAATGGCCTAAAATTCGACTTTCTGTATTGGTATCTACCGCAGAAAGGCAGTCGTCGAGTAGCACCACATCGGGGCGTTTCGCAAAGGCGCGGGCAATGCTCACGCGTTGTTTTTGTCCGCCAGAAAGCGTCACTCCGCGCTCGCCCACCATGGTTTGGTATCCTTGCGGTAAGCCCATTATTTCGTTGTGTATGGCAGCGTTTTTGGCAAAGCCCTCCGCATCCTCCTGCGAAATCCCGTCTTTTCCGAATGAAATATTCCCCAAAATAGTGTCCGAAAACAAGAAAACATCTTGCGGCACATATCCGATTCTTTGGCGCAGGGTAGGCAAATGGTGCGTCCTAATATCTTTTCCGTCTAGTAAAATCTGCCCTTCGTTGGGGTCGTACATTCGAACCAACAAATCAGCAATCGTAGTTTTACCAGCACCGGTGCGGCCTACAATGGCCATTTTCTGGCCGGGTAGCAAATCAAACGACACATTTTCGAGGGCTTTTATGCCTGTGTCGGGATACACGAACGACACATTTTTAAATTGAATATGTCCCTGAAAAGTACCGCCCACTAGGGCACCCTCTGGGCTCGTAATGGTGGGCGTTGTTTTTAAAAATTCATTGATTCGTTTTTGCGATGCGGCGGCTTGTTGGGTCAACGAAGCAATCCAGCCGATGGCCGTTACAGGCCAAGTGAGCATGTTAATGTAAATGACAAATTCGGCAATGTTACCCGCCGTAATTTTCCCCTCTACCGCTAGTAAGCCGCCCACATACACCGTGATAATGGTACTCATGCCAATCAGCAGCGACATCAGTGGGAAGAAAAAAGCATCAATTCTGATTAAATCCAATGATTTTTTGCGATATTCTTCGCTTTGGGCCGAAAACCAGCGGCCCATCGCCCATTCCTGCACGTAACTTTTTACCACCCGAATACCAGAGTACACCTCTTGCGTGGTACTGGTTAGCACAGCCAGTTGCTGCTGAATTTTTTCACTCCGCCGATTAATAAGCGTACTGACCCAATAAATGGAAATGCTCAAAAACGGCAAGGGAAGCAAAGACCAAACCGTGAGTTCGACGCTCACTCGAAGCATAGAACTAATGGCCAGCACGAACAAAAAAATCAAATCAAGCCCGTACAAAATGGTCGGCCCCAGAAACATGCGCACCTTAGAAACATCTTCTGATACCCGCGACATCATATCGCCCGTAGAATTTCGCTTGAAAAACGCCAGGTCTAATTTTTCGTAATGCGCAAAAATTTCTTTTCGCATGTCATATTCTACTAACCGACTAACGACGATAATCGTTTGCCGCATAAAGAACATAGAAATCCCCATCAACAAGGCCAACACGATAATGGCACCGCCAAACCAAGCAATTTGCCGCCCCAAATCGCCCAATGCCTCTGGGTGCGCCGCTATGCCACCATTGTTTTTGTAAAATTCAACCCGTTCCACCGCGATATCGAGTGCTTCGCGAATGATTTGGGGCTGCCAGACCCGAAACCAGTTGGCCGCTCCCACAAACAGCACGCCCAGTAGGATTCGCCCGCGGTAAGTCCAGAAAAATTTGGTGAGGTATTTAAGGTGTTTCATGTATTTGAGTTCTTTTCAGACCGTCCACGTGCTTCTTGAAATCTCGGTCTGCTTGGGCAAGGTACGCCATTGCCCAAAACAGATTCGGATAAAAACTGTTGTCATTTGACCAAAATTTTCAGTAAACGAGCGTACTTTCGCTAAACGATGTACTTTTGGGACGAATGTCAAAAAAATTATCAACATGCAAGAAGCATATATTGTAGCAGGCTTCCGCTCTGCCATCGGAAAAGCGGGAAAAGGCGGGTTCAAAGGATATCGCTCCGATGATATGGCCTTACACGTCATTCGTCACCTCATGGAGCAAGTACCCGCGCTGGACCCGAAAATCGTGGACGACTGTATCGTGGGCTGTGCCAACCCGGAAGGGGAACAGGGGCTTCAAATTGGCCGACTGATTTCCAATCGGGCTTTGGGCAAGGAGGTTCCGGGTATGACCGTGAATCGTTATTGCGCTTCGGGCCTCGAAACCATTAGTATAGCGGTGGCCAAAATTCGGGCAGGCATGGGCCAGTGTTATGTGGCGGGCGGTGCCGAAAGTATGTCTCAAATCCCGATGACAGGCTATAAACTAGCCCCCAATTACAATATTGCCAAAGACACGCCTGATTACCTAGTTGGTATGGGCCTCACCGCAGAAGCGGTGGCCAAAAAATGGAATATTTCGCGGGAAGCCGCCGATGCATTCAGCGCTCGCAGCCACGAAAAAGCCGCCGCTGCTATTGATGCGGGTAAATTTAAGGCCGAAATTGTGCCGATTGAGGTGCCTGAAGTGTGGGTGGAAAATGACCAGCGCAAATCGCGGGTCCACATCATGGACACCGACGAGGGCGTTCGCCGCGAAACGAGCATAGCAGGTTTGGCCAAACTTCGCCCCGTTTTCGCACAAGGAGGCGTGGTGACCGCAGGCAACTCTTCTCAAACCTCCGACGGGGCCGCTTTTGTGCTGGTTATGTCGGAAGATATGGTAAAATCACTGGGTTTGGAACCCATTGCACGGTTGGTTTCTTGTTCGGTAGCAGGGGTAGAACCGCTGTATATGGGCATTGGCCCTTGCGTGGCCATTCCGAAAGCCCTCAAGCAGGCAGGTATGAAACTCGATGATATTCAGGCGATTGAGTTGAATGAGGCGTTTGGCGCACAGGCACTGGCGGTTATTCAAGAGGCTGGGCTGAATCCGGATATTGTCAATGTAAACGGAGGAGCCATCGCGTTGGGGCACCCACTGGGCTGCACGGGTGCCAAATTGAGCGTCCAACTGCTGAATGAAATGCGTCGTAGCAAGCAGAAATATGGCATGGTAACGGCTTGTGTGGGCGGCGGACAGGGAATTGCGGGAATTTGGGAATTATTGAAGTAAGCGGTGAGCACATTTCCGTTGACTTTTTGGGGTTATTTTAATTTTTCGGGTGCGAGGTGTGAGCGCATTAGGCTTGAATTATGTTGGATTATCGCCAGAATTTTTTTGAGGGTTTTTTAGTAATTTATCCCGTTTGAACACCAATAATAATCATGCTTCCCGCAACGTCGGAGAGGTTAAACCTCTCCGACGTTGCTTTTTTTATGCAAAACACTGATTATCAATACTTTAAAAAAACTAAGCACCTTGAAGAACAACCCAAAAAACCCGCTATAAAAACGCGTTTAAAATATCCAATAATTCCCGTGGTTTATCCGCATGTACCCAGTGCCCAGCCCCTTCAATCGTATGCAAAGTAGCTTGAGGAAATAGGCTTTGGGTATGGGGCCAATCTTCATCTTTGATGTAATTCGACTGACCGCCCCGTATGAATAAAGTTGGTTTATCAAAAGGAGTGCCCGTAACCGGAGCGAGTATGTCCGAAAAGTGCTCCCTAAGCACTGGCAGATTCATTTTCCAAGCAAAAGTCCCGTCGGATGTTCTCGTTATATTTTTGAGCAAAAATTGCCGCGTTCCGACATCGGGAATTTTATCCGATAAATATTGGTCTATCACGGCACGCTCCGTTTCTTTTGCTAAATCGAGGCTCAACAATGCCTCAAAAATACCACTGTGCTTGTCTTCCGCCTGACTAGGTTCCATGTCAACCACTACCAATTTTTCAACCATGTCTGGATGGTCAAGGGCCAGTTGCATCGCCACCTTTCCGCCCATGCTGTGCCCAATCACTGCGGCGCTAAACATCCATTTTTCCTCCATGAATACCCGCAGGTCTTCCGCCATTTCCGGATAAGTATGGGTGGGTAAATGGGGCGAGCGGCCATGATTGCGCAAATCCGGCGTGATGACCAAATGATGCTCGGCCAGTTCCTTGGCGATTGTTTGCCAGTTATCTGAAAAACCAAACAGGCCGTGTAGAATTAGTACGGGATCGCCTGCGCCAAATTCTTTTGCGTAAAGGGTCGTTTTTGTCATATTTTAGCAGTCCTTTTCAGCCAAAGGTAAATCTAAGTGGCCAAACCTATCCATCTCTTCGTGCTCATCCCGTACATACCGTCTGCTTCGTGCTGCCTTATTCGCTTCTGCAAGCACAAGGAATGTTATATTTGCGCTTCCAAAAATAAAATTTAAAAAATGCTTGTAAGAATCCACAAAGAAGGCCGCACCATGTTAGTAGCAACGGCGCTGCTTTTATTTGCGTTGAACATCGTCATAGCCCAGTTTTTACCCCTGGCCTTTTGGCCAATACTGGTGCTTTCAGTTGTGTTTTATCTCATTATTCTTCAGTTTTTTCGGAATCCACTCAGAACCATACAAGTTAGTGACAATCAACTTGTTTATGCTCCAGCCGATGGGCGCGTTTGTGTAATTGAGGAGGTTTTTGAACCGGAGTATTTTAAAGAAAAACGCTTGCAAGTCTCTATTTTTATGTCGCCCTTTAATGTACACGTCAACCGCAATCCGGTGAGTGGTGTGGTGAATTATTTTCGTTACCACCCGGGCAAGTACCTAGTTGCGTGGCATCCAAAAAGCAGTACTGAAAACGAGCGCACCACCGTGGTGTATGATTTTGGTCGGGGTGAAATCCTGATGCGCCAAATCGCAGGTGCCTTGGCCAAACGCATCAAATGGTATATTGGCGAAGGAGACGCTGTGCAACAAGGTAGCGATATGGGCTTCATTAAATTTGGCTCCCGCGTGGATCTTTACCTCCCACTCGATGCTACCGTGGAAGTAACCATGGACCAACAGGTGAAAGGTAACCAAACAATCATCGCTAAACTTTAGAACTTCTTTGTATTTCCACTTTGGAGCGAAAGTGAAAACCCAAACAGGTTCTTAAAAATAGGCACATTATCCAATCCGACTTTTATCTTGAATCCAATTTTCATGTCCATCCTATCTAAATCATTTTTGTCCGTTCTGGGCCTCCTTTTTTTCCTGTTTTCTTGCCAAAGCACGCCCAAAACCGAAGCCGCACAGGCCACCCCCCCTGCCATGGAGGAAATAAAGTACACACCCGCTTCAAAAGAAGGAGCCCAAACTTATCTGGTAAAAGATGGCACCATTGATTGGGTGGGAACTAAGACGGTTAGTAAAAGCAAGCATGAAGGCACTATTTCGGTGAAATCTGGCGAATTATTGGTCAATAATGGGCAGTTAGTGAGCGGAAACGTGTTGATTGATATGAGTTCAATTGCCGTCACCGATATCAAAGACCCCGGCGAACGCCGCGATTTGGAATCTCACCTCAAGGATGCCGATTTTTTTGAAGTTAATCAATACCCCCTCGCCACTTTCGTATTCGAGGAGGTGCTGCCCAATACCTCCCCCGAATTTAATTGGGTGCTGGCGGGCCAATTAACCATGAAAGACAAAACCATTCCAGTAAATATTCCGGTAAAAATAACCCTGCAAGGCGAAACCCTCCGCGCAGAATCGGCCGCCTTCCCCATCAACCGTACCTAGTGGGGCGTAACGTTTCATTCCGGTATGTTAGGTACCGTAAAAGACAAAATGATAAACGATATGGTGCCCATCCGATTGAAAATAACCGCTAAATCAGCGTCTAAGCAACAATAAATATGCCCAGATTCAAATTAACCCTCGAATACGATGGGTCCAGATATTCCGGTTGGCAATTACAAAAAGATGAGCGCTCTATACAAGGCGAACTCATTCAAGTTGCCACCAAAGTGTTTGATAATCAACCCGTTGAGATATACGGCGCTGGCCGCACTGACGCAGGCGTGCATGCTCGTGGACAAGTGGCCCACCTAGAGGTAGGCAACACGCGCCTAAGCCCCGATCAAGTAAGAATGGCGATGAACGACGCACTCGGCCACGCCATCAATATTCTTCAGGTAGAAAAAGTCAACCCTAAATTCCACGCTCGTTTCGATGCCCGAAGCCGCAGTTATACCTACCAAATTTCAAAACGGCGGGATGCCTTTGGCAAAAAATACGTGTGGTGGGTACGCGACCCCCTAAACCTGAGTGCCATGCGCAACGCTGCGGCACGATTGGAAGGTTTTCATGATTTCCGCTCATTCGGCATGACCGAAAAAGATGTACAAAAAAGCACCAAAGTAGATTTGTACCGCGTGGAAATCCGCGAAGAAGGCGATCGAATCATAATTCACATCACAGGCTCGCATTTTTTGTGGAAAATGGTGCGCCGAATGGTGGGGGTGCTCGTAGAAGTCGGGCGTGGCAACATGACCGCACAAGATATTGACCTGTTTTTAAAAACAGACTCCCGCGAACCGGCTCGATTTACGGCGCCTCCCAGTGGCCTGTTTTTGGAGCACGTAGAGTACCCCCAAGGGGCTTAACATCGTGTGCCTCACTTCTTTAGGAGTGGCACACAATGCGGAAATGCAAAAGCCCTCGCACCTGAAAAAGGTGTGAGGGCTTTTTGTTTAGCCGCAAAGCCGATCAGCAATGTGCCTCAAAAGCCGTTTTTGCGCTGTGTTGCAGGATATTTTGCAATACCTGATTAGATGGGTGAAACTGTACCTTGGGGAGCTGCGCCTTGGCAAAAAGCAAGGCTTTAAAGTCGGCGGAAATGTGCGCATTTTTTTCAATTAAACGAGCCATTTCCACGGCCTCCGCAACATCCAGTTCTCGATACAGAAATTGCACCATCTGTGCGTCATATATGTAGGTTTCTTTCATAGGCATTTTGCCGAATTTTGGCAAGTGAAAAAGGTGAAAATTTGCGCATAAAACACCGCCTTACCGTCCAATATTGCATGCTAACCAATAATATATTGGATTTTAACAACGCAAATGATTTCTATGACCCAAAGCCCCCAAGTGCTGGGCTGTTTTTGACTACTTTTGCCCGCAAATTCTTTATTCGTTCATGTATCTTCAAGTCATCGTACCGTGCTACAACCCTCCAGAGCACTGGGAAACCCTGCTTGCAACCCATTTTGCTGGGTTTCAAGCGCTGGTTTCGAGAAGTACGCGTACCGTTCAATAATGTAAATTGGAAAGTATGGGTGATTGAATTGGCAAATTCAATTCAAATTTTGTTCAAAAGGCCAAAAAACACAGCAAAAGAGCCGAAATGAAAGGAGTAGAACAGATAGAACACAGCTTACACAACCTCGCTTCCCCGAAGCGAGGGCATACCTTTTGGGGTTTGATTGGCGTGTGGATACTGGCTTTATTCTTGCTGTGGTGCCAATTTTCTGCCTTGATACAGGCCCCCAATAACGTAATGATTGCCAATAGCAGCGACGGATTCAAAAATTACATGACGACTATTTGGCATGTGAAATACGATTCTAGTTACGTGCACTACGAGGGAATGGATTATCCTTATGGGGAGCATGTGTTATTCACAGACAATCAACCCATTCTGAGTGCCGCAATGCAGTGGTGGAGTCGGAAAATGTTTGATGTAAGCGATCGAGTAGTAGGTATTATTCACCTTTTTTTGATTTTATCGGTGGTATTTGGGGTGGGTGTGCTATATCTTTTGCTGCGAAAACTCCATTTACCCGTTTGGTATGCCAGTATGGCTGCATTGGGCATCGCTTTTTTATCGCCTCAACTCAGCCGAATAGATGGCCATTTTGGCTTAGCGCATATTTGGGTTTTTCCATTGGTTTTATTGCTGCTGTGCCGCTATGAAGAGCGAAAAAGCCGCCGATACCAAAGTCTGATGATGGGCTTACTGATTTGGTTTGCGGCCCAATTACACTTTTATTATTTAGGGGTAGCCGCCGTTTTTTTGGGCTTTTACACCCTTTTTCAGATCTTGATTGATGGTTCGTGGCGGAGTATCTGGACTCGGTTCTCCCACATCTCGGTAATGGTCTTGCTGCCTTTTGCCGCTCTGAATGTCTGGCTGCATTGGTCTGATTATTCTGCCGACCGTCCTTCTGCACCTTACGGTTTTACCGAGTATATCGGGCGCTGGGAAGGCGTGTTTTTGCCCTACGATTATTTCCCGTTGTACCAGTGGATTTCACAACACATCGTCAAAATTAGAGGGCTCGATTTTGAAGCCCAATCGTATGCCGGATTCTTAGTGTTTGGTTTTACGCTTTGGTTGCTGTTCAAAAGACGGTTCAAATTATTTGAGCCAGAATGGGAACAAGCCGCCTACCACCGCGTCCATAAAAATTATTTACGGGGCATTTGTTTCGCCGGTTTTGCCACTTTACTATTTGCTTTTGGCTTTCCGTTCGCCTTTAAAGAAATGGAGTGGATGCTCGATTATATGGGGCCTATGCGGCAATTTAGGGGGTTGGGGCGTTTTACCTGGGCCTTTTATTATTCGGCTAATGTGCTGATTTTCTATATTTTATGGAATAAAAGCCAACGGATCAAACTGCCTGAAAAATTTCCTGCTTGGTTTCCGGATTTTTCTGCCCTTGGCCGTACTCGCTTGGCCTATACCCTCAAATGGAGTTTAATCCTGCTTCCCTTGGCCATTATCAGCAGCGAGGCTTACCTATTTCAAAAAAATAACACCCTCACCTTGGTACCCAGCTTGGCTCCGGCAATTGCCGCGAAAAACCCAAACTACACCTGGCTACAAAAAGTTGATTTCGCCCGTTTTCAGGCATTGATGCCCCTCCCATACTACCACCTCGGCTCCGAAAATATTTGGCTAGAGCCGTACTTCCCTCTTTTTCAAAAAGTACAAAACACCGCCATTCACACAGGGGTGCCCGACATGGGGGTCAATTTGAGCCGTACCGCCATCAGCCGAACCGTAAAGTCCTTGCAATTCTCCTTACCGGCTTGCGAACCACCCGTCATGCTCTCCGAGTTGCCTGATAACCGCCCCATTGCTCTCCTGATTGAACCAACATTAGAAAAAGAAGTAACCGAAAAGTACCCCCACTTACTCGAAAAAGCGACCCCCGTATACCGCGGAAAAAATCTGATTGTTTTATCCTTAATTCCCGACAGTGTGCGCACTTGGTCGAGACAGCAAGCCTTAGAGCGCGCTGCGTATGTAAATAGATACGCACGCATAGACGCGGGGAATGGTTGGCTGAGCGATAAGCCAGATTTTTGGTACAAAAGTATGTCTTTCGATTCGCTGACCGACGCGGCATACCGATTCCAAGGCACGGGTGCTGGAACGGCGTTGTTGGAGGATAAAACCTATCTTTTTCAGCAAAAAATGCCCAAAGACACGTATTTTTTCAGTATTTGGCTGAAAATAGACACCGATATGGCGCTCACACAAGAAGCATATTTTACCGAAACAAGGGCCAGTGGCATGGCCAATTCAACCCAAAAAGTAGCCCTCCGCACGGGCCTGAAAACCATCGTGCAGGGTTGGGCCTTGTTTGAGTTGCCCTTTGAAGTAACCGAAGTCAATGCCGAAATGGCCATTTACCTACAAAAAAAAGGCGGAAATGGCCCCTTCTGGTACGATGAATGCCTAATAAGAAGCCAAAAAACCCAATTGTACCGCCAAACAGATCAGTTTGTAGTACACAATAACGTTTGGTACAAGAAACCGGATTATCGCCCTTTTTAATCAAAAACCAACCCTCCAACCACGACCGTAAACCAATTTTTGTTCAAATGCTGCTGCTCAAAAATGCCCATATATTAGATGGCCACACCGAAAGTAGGCCACAAGATATCCTCATTCGCGGGGGAATCATTGATCAAATCATGCCCAACATATCGGCCCCGGAAGGAGCCGAAGTATGGGAATCAGAGCACTTATGTGTGAGCCCCGGTTGGCTCGACCTCGGCGTGTATGCTGCCGACCCAGGTTATGAGCACAGAGAAGACCTGAGCAGTGCCGCCGCCGCCGCCGCCGCGGGTGGCTATACTGCCTTGGCTTGTTTTCCGAATACACACCCAGCCTTACACACCAAATCAGAAATATTATACATCAAAAACAAGTCGGCCAGTCTTCCCGTACACTGTTATCCAATTGGCGCAATTTCGCAAAACTGCCATGGAAAAGACATGGCCGAACTATATGATATGCACGCCGCTGGGGCTGTTGCCTTCAGCGACGGGCATCATGCCGTATCGGATGCTGGCTTACTGCTGCGGTCTTTGCAATATGTACAAGCGTTTAATGGGCTGATTATCAATACTCCCAACCATGCCTCCATTTCGAGTGGCGGACAAATGAATGAGGGACTAATGAGTACCTCTTTGGGGCTGAAAGGGCTGCCCGCCTTGGCAGAAGAGTTGATGGTGCAACGCGATTTGAGCCTGTTAGAATATACCGGAGGGCGCCTGCATATCCACTTGGTTTCTACCGCCAAAAGCGTAGCGATGATTCGGGCTGCCAAACAGGCCAGACTGCCTGTTACCTGCTCCGTTGCAATTGCTAACTGCTGTTTTACGGACGAAAAACTGCAAGATTTTGACTCCAACTGGAAGGTAACCCCACCGCTTCGTACACCCTCTGATGTGGAAGCATTGCAAAAAGGGCTGGCAGAAGGGGTAATTGACGTGATTTGTTCCAACCACACGCCCTGGCATGAAGAAGCTAAAAATTTAGAGTTTCCTTTTGCTGATTTTGGCATGATTGGACTGGAAACCTGCTACGGACTATGCCAAACCATACTCGGTAAAGTATTGACAACCAATCAGTTGGTACAGAAACTATGCCTAGCCCCTCGCAGTATTTTGGGCCTTGAAGCGCCGCAAATTCGCGCTGGTCAACGGGCCGAAATCAGTGTTTTTGATCCCACAAAATCTTGGGTAGTCACCGAAAAAGACCTTCGCTCCAAATCTCGCAACACCCCTTTCCTTGGACAAACCTTAACCGGAAAAGTGCTCGGAACACAGTCTGGCAAATAACCCAGCAAACCACTAAGCAATGTCTGTGCGGCAACCCTCCCCATTCGATTGGTTTTTGATGGTTTTTCTTGCCGCTATTTGGGGCGCGTCGTTTTGGTTTATCAAGCATTCCGTGGCTATTTTTAATCCTATACAAATGGCCATGTGGCGTATGGTATTGGCCACGCTCGTGTACCTTCCCATTGCCGCTGCTTACTGGTCTAAAATAGATTGGAAGCGCTGGCGACCGCTGTTGGTTGTTGCATTTTGTGGCTCGGCACTGCCCAATTTTTTCTTTGCCGTAGCGCAACAACACGTGGCCAGTAGTTTGGCTGGGGTGCTCAATTCGCTCACGCCGCTGTTCACCTTACTGATTGGTACGACTTTTTTTTCAATGGAATTTTCCCGCTCAAAGGTGCTGGGGGTCATGATAGGTTTGGGTGGGGCGGTGCTACTGGTGCTTTTTAATGCCAGTAGTGGTGTTTCCGGCAACGCCTTTTTTGCCGGACTTTGTGTGTTGGCAACCATTTGCTACGCCATCAATGCCAATACGGTCAATCAGTATTTACGCGGTATGCCCCCCGCAGGCATCGCTTCTGCTGCATTTGTAATTACTGGGGGCTTATTCATGGTGGGTCTGTGGCTATCAGGGGGCTGGGCAGTAGCCCGCGAGCACCCACAAGGCTTGGCTGGTTTGGGATATGTATTTTATTTGGCCGCCATTGGCACGGTATTGGGCTCTATCTTGTACTTCTATCTGTTGCAGCGCACCAGTGCCATTTTTGCCACCTCTGTCACCTACCTACTGCCCGTTGGGGCCATTTTAGTCGGAGCACTCGACGGCGAACCCATCGGCCTCACAGACCTTGTGGGTACTGGTATCATCCTTTTAGGGGTTTATTTGGCCCGAAAATAGGCCCAAATCTATGTTCCAATGTGTCCCGTGCGCCTGCGTGTTAAAAAAACCGTGCTGAAAACCTATGGGGTAATTCCAACCCAGTTATTTCTGCAACAAAAGGTTGAGCGAACCGTACAAATCCGAAATAGACTTTTCCACCGGAAAACCCTTGTCACCCCAAACCACCCGGCTCACCATATCTCCGTCCTGCCATTCAATAAATTGATACGTATTGCTCGGATGCGTAAAATCCATCTTTGACAGTTCCAACGTTTCGACGGTTTTATACAGCGCAACGGCGTTTTTGCGCTTTGTTTTCGGCGCATCATTCACTTTTCCGAGTATGTCGCGATAGAAAATTTGCCCGTTTTCGCACAAAATATGCGCCGATTCCTTCCCCACGATACCACCGCCGTTGCCCCAGCGAATTTGTTTTTCCGGCAGTTTTTCTGCGTTGTACGGATTGTGTTTGCAGGCCGTTGTTCCAACAAAAAACAAGAGCGCAAAAGCGATTGGAACGAAAGAAAACTTCATAATCGGACGAATTTTAGGTGTATTTATGGTAAAAAGTATCAAATATTACTGGTTTCGAGCAAATCACGGCCAATATCGCGCCGAAAATTTTTGCCCTCAAATTGAACAATTTTAGCATTCCGGTTCGATTTTCGCAAGGCACTCGGAATATCTTTGGCCAAACTCGTTAGCGCAATCACGCGGCCTCCAGCAGTTACCACTGAACCATCTGCACCGAACTGGGTGCCCGCGTGAAAAGCAATCCCATTTTTCACCTGATCCAGCCCCGTTATCACCTTGCCTTTAGCATAATCGCCCGGATACCCACCACTCACGAGAAAAACGGTAGTAGCCACCCGTTTATCCGTACGGATTTTTACCCGTCCGAGGGTTCCTTTCGCACAATTCTCAAACAGCATCACCAAGTCATTTTTAAGGCGCGGCATTACCACTTCCGTTTCAGGATCGCCCATGCGGCAGTTGTATTCGATGACAAATGGTTCGCCATTCACCCGAATTAATCCAATGAAAATGAAGCCGTTATAGGGTATTTTTTCTTTTTTCAAGCCCATAATCGTAGGGCGAATAACGCGTGTTTCTACTTTTTCCCACATTACCGCGTCCACAAAAGGCACGGGACTCACCGCGCCCATTCCGCCCGTATTGGGCCCGGTATCGCCTTCGCCGATGCGTTTGTAATCTTTAGCCTCGGGCAATATTTGATACGACTTACCATCGGTGAGTACAAAAACACTGAATTCAATGCCCGACAAAAATGCCTCGACGACTACTTTGGCACTGGCTTCGCCAAACTTTCCGCCCAACATTTCGCGTATTTCGGCTTCCGCTTCGGCGTGTGTCGTACAAATCACTACCCCTTTACCAGCAGCCAAACCATCGGCCTTGAGCACGATGGGCAGGGCATGTTGTTGAATATAAGTCAGCGCTGCCGGCAATTGAGCCGCCGTAAATTCCTGGTAATCCGCCGTCGGGATGCCGTGCCGAGCCATAAATTGTTTGCTCCAGGCCTTGCTACCTTCCATCATAGCCCCGGCTTTGGAGGGGCCAATCACCGGAATGGATTGTAGGTGTGCTCGCGCTTGAAAATAATCCCAAATACCCCGAACCAGTGGCTCTTCGGGGCCAACGACCACCATATTGACTTTATTTTCAACCACAAATGTCTCAATCGCGGCAAAATCCGTGGCTTGTATCCCTATATTTTGGCCACAGGCAGCCGTACCTGCATTGCCCGGCGCGATGGACAGTTTAGTGCAGCGTTTGCTTTGCGAGAGTTTGAGGGCAAGGGCATGTTCGCGGCCCCCAGCGCCTAATAAGAGTATGTGCATAACAGTCGTTTGATGCCTGGGCTTCACCGATTGAGCCCAAACGCGGCACGAAGGTAGCACCGAGCGGCTTTACTGACTAAATACAAACTGGACAATGTTCGCACCCATTTGTAAGGCCTTGATTCTCAGTTCCTTCGGGTCGTTGTGCACATCGTCCCAACCATCGCCCAGGTCGGTTTCAAAATTATAATAACACACTAAGCGGCCTTGGTATAAAAGTCCGAAGCCCTGTGCAGGCTTCCCATCGTGCTCATGTATTTTGGGCGTGCCGTTGGCGAATTGATATTTTTGGTGGTAAATCGGGTGACTGAAGGGTAATTCTACAAAATCCAGTTCGGGAAAAACTTTTTTCATCGCAGGGCGAACAAAAGGATCCAGTCCAAAGTCGTCGTTCAGAATCAAAAAACCACCGCCTTCCAAATAGGCGCGCATATTACGCGCTTCCAAATCAGAAAACAGCATATTTCCGTGCCCTGTGGCGTAAATGATGGGGTAATTAAAAATTTCGGCGCTGCCCGGCTCTACGGTGGCATAATCAGTCGCATCAAAATTGGTGCGCAGATTTTCGTTGCAATACCGGGCCAAATTTTTCAAGGAGTTCACATCGTTGTACCAATCCCCGCCGCCACTGTACTTTAGGAGGGCTAATTTGAGGGTAGGCGTACCTGTTTTTTGGGCTTGTATGGGCGTGAAAGCCAGCAAAAAAGCCACTATCCAGAAACCAAAAAATTTACTTGTTAGTGCTTGCATTTATTTGAAAATCAAAGGGTTTAGTCAAAAATTAGAATCATCCACGCTGTTCAAATACGCTTGTATTTCGCCTACAACCGACTGAACGCATCCATCCTCAAACGGAGAATGTAGCTTGGCTAGTTTTACCAAGTTCAAAAAAGATTGGCTGCCGCCGGCTTTACACAATTGGAGGTAATCTTCCCAAGCCGCGGCGTGGTTTTGGCGGTCTTTTACCCAAAACTGAAACGCACAAATTTGCGCCAAAGCATAGTCAATATAGTAAAAGGGCGAATTGAAAATATGGTTTTGTTTGTGCCAAAATCGGCCTTTCTCTAAATGTGAAATACCCGCCGCGTTTCGATGTGGCAAATAAATGGCTTCAAGTTCAAGCCAAGCCGCATCCCGCTCAGCTGGTGTCATGTCTGGGTTTTCGTACACAATATGCTGAAACTCATCCACCGCTACGCCGTAGGGCAAAAACTGTATCGCACCCGCCAAGTGCATAAAATAATACTTCTCGGTTTGTTCGCCGAAAAATAAGTGCATCCAAGGCCAGGTGAAAAATTCCATGCTCATGGAGTGAATTTCAGCGGCATCAGCAGTGGGCCAGTGGTACTCTTCTAACGGAAACTGCTGGCTGTTCCACACCTGAAAAGCATGGCCGGCCTCATGGGTCAGTACATCTATATCGCCGCTGGTGCCATTGAAGTTGGAAAAAATAAACGGCGCTTCAAATTTGCTGATGTACGTACAATATCCACCCGTCATTTTACCGTCTCGATTCACCAAATCCATCAATTTAGCCGATTGCATACGCGTAAAAAAAGCATGCGTATCAGTACTTAATTCGCGGTACATGTGGGCGGCATTGGCTACAATTTCTTCCGGCGTGCCGATGGGTTTAGGATTGCCACTTGCAAACTTATAGTCCTCATCAAAATATTTTAATTTGTTTATTTTCAACCTTTTAGCCTGACGCTCGTACAGTTCTGTTGCAATGGGCACGATGTGATCTCGGATTTGGCTACGGAAGTTCGCCACCATTTCGGCGGTGTAATCCGAACGACGCATGCGGGCGTACCCAACCTCCACAAAACTCTTAAACCCTAGTTTTTGGGCCATGCTGTGCCGCAGTTTCACCATTTTATCAAAAATCGTTTCGATGGCCTCCGCATGGGCCTCGTAGAAACCCCATTTTGCAGTGGTGGCTTTTTGCCGCGTATCGCGGTCGTCCGATAATTCGATGGGCAAAAGGTTGCTCAAATTGTACACCGTTCCCTCATACTCCACCTTGGCTTGTGCTTTAATTTTGCTGTATTCGGTGCTGAGGGAGTTTTCTTGCTGTAAATCCGCTAAAATGCTGGGGAGGAATGTTTTAAGCGATAATTCCGCGAGGGTAAACAGTTGCTGGCCATATTTTTCGGCCAATTCGTTCCGGAAAGGTGAATCGAGCAGCGCGCGGTAAAAACGGTTGTTCAGCGCCTCAAAAGAAGGTGATTGCTCGTCAAAATACGCGTTTTCAGCCTCATAAAATGGGTCGGCCGTATTCGCAGAATGCCGGATATAACACAGATTGAACATCGAGCCGAAATCTTCGCGGAGTTCAACTATTTTTTGGAGGGCAGTTTGTTGATGTTGGGCGTCAGCAGCCTGCTCAAATTCCCTGAGGTAAACATCAAATTGCTCAGAAACGAGGTCAATACTAGGGCGTAAGTAGGGGAAATCTTCAAATGTGGGGGAAATAGAAGCCGGGGATGGTTGCATATTAGACAGCATTTGGACGACGGTAGTAATTTTTTTAACGGTTAAGAAAATGACAGAAACGGTATTCTTTCTATGTTAGTCGCTCTAAACGGTTATTTTCGCCACAAAAACAGAATTATTATGCGATTCGTTCTCTCTTTTTGTCTTCTTTTTGTCTTTTTTGGACCAACCACTGCCCAAAGCACCGCGTACGTCTTTCATCTAGGCCCCTCTGCGGGATTACAGAAATGGGATAACTCCTCTGGTCGGGAACCCCTCTTCCAATATCATGCGGCTGTGGGCATGGAAAGTATCAATAATGAAGACAACAGTGGCTCCTTTTACATGCAGCTCGGCTACCACGTAAAAGGAAGTGCTACGCGATACCGATTTTTCGACCTCAACTCTGGCGCACCCGGTTCGGTAGTGACAGAGCGTTTCAAGTTCAACAATTTTTCTTTTTCCTTGGGCGCCAAACAGCGCTTCAAAGAAAGCGACAACGGGCAATTGCGTTATTTCTACTACGGCGGCTTGCGGGTAGATTATACCTACAGCACCAATATTGACAATCTTCGCGGGGTATCCAACACCTGCAACCCCGGTTTTTACCCCTTAATGGGCGGTGTTCAACGCTGGATGGGCGGATTTTCCGTAGGTGGAGGCTTTGAGTTTGATTTTTCTGAACTCGTAGGCGCGCAAATTCAACTCTCGGTACACCCCGACGTAACGCCTCAATATCGGCAAAATGCCATTCCCAATGTTATTGACATCTGCAATCAGGGCCAGATGTACAGCATTCCCGAGCGTCGTATTCGAAATACGACCGTCGAACTATCCGTTGCCCTACGCTTGCTAAAAAAAGTGGTAGTAGTAGATTAGGTCTTATGGGGGTCTTCAGCCGCCAAAGCCTCCCAATATTCCACCGCACGGCGGGTATGAGGGATACAAATAGAACCACCGACCATATTGGCCACAGCAAAAACCTCGAAAATTTGCTCGGTGGTAATGCCGAGTTCATACGATTTGCCGAGATGATACTTGATGCAATCGTCGCAGCGAAGCACCATGGATGCCACTAGGCCGAGCAGCTCTTTGGTATTGACATCGAGCGCACCTTCTTGGTACGTTTGGTTGTCGAGGCTCCAAAAACGCTTGATAACCTTGTTATCTTGTGCCAAAATACGCTCATTCATTTGAGCGCGATAATCATTGAACTCTTGAACTAAAGACATTGTTGTAATTTTAACCCGCCGAATGGAGGTGATTTTGATGCAAAGATTCCAAAAACTTTATTTTTCACCCTTTTTCTACACCGAAAAATGATTCGAGCCGCTTTGGTGGATCTATACAATGGAGAATCGAACCGCGGGATTCCCATGATAAAAAGTATCCTAGGCGAATATGCCGAGGTGCTGGAATTTGACCATTTTGACGTGCGCGCTCGGTGTGAAATTCCCGATTTGAGCTACCAAATCTACATTTTTTCAGGCGGTCCGGGCGATCCGCTGGAAACTGGCGGACTCTGGCAAAAGCCATTTTTTGACCTAATTGAATACTTGTGGCAACACAATCAGCAGGGGATGACCGACAAAAAGCATTGTTTTTTTATCTGCCATTCATTTCAAATGGCATGCCATCATTTTGGTTTAGGATCCGTGACGCAACGTTATAAGATGTCTTTTGGCACCTATCCGGTGTATAAAACGATGGCTGGGAAAGAGGAGTCTTTATTTAGCGCCCTTCCGGATCCGTTTTACATTGCAGATTTCCGTCGCTATCAGGTCATTGCCCCGCAGCAAAAGAAATTGCGCGCCATAGGCGCCAAGGTTTTGTGTTTAGAAAAATTGCGTCCACATGTACACTACGAGCGTGCCATCATGTCCATTCGGTTTAGTCCGGAGATGTTTGGAACCCAATTTCACCCAGAGGCTGATCCCAGCGGACTGCTGCAATATTTTATGGAAGAAGAGCGCAAACGCTCCATTATAGAAGAGCACGGCGAATCTCGCTACAATCGGATGATCAGAGATTTAGCCAATCCCAACAAAATCCAAAGAACCTTCGAGACGCTAATTCCCAGTTTCCTAGACACCGCCATTGCCGCCCTAGAATCCCAAGAATACGCCTAAAAAGAAAGCTCCCTTGGGAGCGAACACGCTTGTACCTTGTAAAAAACATGAGTCATACCGATTGTTCGGCATGACTCATGTTACGGAAAGGACTGGGCGAATTATTGGCCAACCCTTTTAAAATCAAGCATTTACATGTTGTTCCATATAGGAGATCGCTTGACCTACTGTTTGGATACCTTCTGCCTGCTCATCGGGGATAGACACATCGAATTCTTTTTCGAATTCCATGATAAGTTCTACCGTATCGAGAGAATCGGCACCAAGGTCATTGATGAAGCTCGCTTCGAGGGTTACTTCAGTTTCATCAACACCTAATTTGTCAATGATGATTTTTTTTACGCGGTCGGCTACGTTTGCCATGTTTTTCTTAACTGGTTGGTGAAAAAAAGTCAATTTTTCAGGGTGCAAAGAAACGCTGCTTATGAGGTTTATCAAACATTTTGCCCTTATTTTTTTATTTTAACGTGAAAGCCCCCCCTGCTGGGTTTATGTAAATCAAAGACTTATGCCCCAATAAGGCCCTCGATTTTTTTTGAGACTACCCTCTTTTAGGTGTTAATTTTCCTACCAAAGCCTGAATCTTTTTAGGATTCTATGCTGCGAAATGCTAATTTTGCGTCTTGGCAGACTTATTGTAATTCGTACACTTAAAAATAAAAAAAGAATGACGCCTTCCGAAACGACCGCTTGGTTAGAAAAAAATTCGACTCCTTTACGCAAGGATGGCTCGCGATTTACCAAAATTGTGGCCACCGTAGGCCCTGCTTGCAGTGCACCCGACAAACTACTGGATTTGGTCAAAGCGGGGGTTGACATTTTTCGAGTCAATTTTAGCCATGGCACGCATGCCGATCATCTTGAAGTGATTCAACGAATTCAGGCCTTAAACGCCAAAAACAACCTTCATATCGGTATTTTGGCCGATTTGCAAGGCCCCAAATTACGGGTCGGTAGAATCAAAGACAATGCCTTATACCTCGAAGACGGCGATATTATTACCATCACCAACGACCCAACGGCCGAAGGTACAAAGGATAATATCTACATGTCATACAATCAGTTTGCCGAAGACTGTGAGGTAGGCGAGCGCATTTTGATGGACGATGGTAAGTTGATTTTTGAAGTCGCAGAAACGAACAAACGTGATACGGTACGCTTGAAAGCCATGCACGGAGGTGGTATTTTAAGCAGTAATAAAGGGGTGAACCTGCCCGATACCAACGTGAAATTGCCCGCATTGACCGAAAAAGACAGACAAGACCTTGAGTTTATACTCACGCAACCGGTCAATTGGATTGCCCTGTCTTTTGTCCGTCGGGCCTCCGACTTGACTCCTGTGCGGGAGGCAATCGAAAGAACCGGCCATTCGGCTAAAATAATGGCTAAAATTGAGAAACCGGAAGCCGTTAAAAACTTGCGAGAAATTATTCGGGCCTGCAACGGAATCATGGTGGCACGCGGCGATTTGGGCGTTGAAATGCCCATCGAAAAACTCCCCATGACCCAAAAAGACATCATTCAACTGTGTATGCAATACGCCCGTCCGGTCATTGTAGCCACCCAAATGATGGACAGCATGATTGCCAACCCATCGCCCACCCGCGCTGAAGTAACCGACGTGGCCAATGCCGTACTTGACGGGGCCGATGCTGTAATGCTAAGCGGAGAAACTTCCGTGGGCAAATACCCCCAATTGGTCATCGAATACATGACCAAAATTATTGGCGAGGCAGAAAAACAATATTGGCCACAAATCAATACCCGTCGCCCCGTGCCTGCCCCCCAGTTTATGCTTTACAACTCCGATGTTATTTGCTTTAGTGCCTGCAACGTGGCCGAAGCAATAAAAGCAAAGGGCATTGTTGGGCATACAAGTTCGGGTTATACCGCCTTCAAAATCAGTAGCTTCCGTCCACGCTCGCCTATTTATATTTTTAGCCAAGACCCCATTAAACTCGGGGCCTTCAACCTGCTGTGGGGTGTGCGCTGCTTTTCTTATGACAAATTCAACACAACTGACGAAACCATTCAAGACTGTGTAGATATCTTGAAGGCAGAAGGCCTAGTAGCCCCCGGCGATACCATTGTCAACACCGGTTCTATGCCGATGGGGCGGCGTTTGCCCACCAATATGTTAAAAGTTACAGAGGTGGAGTAAGCGTAAACCATCCAAGCCGATTACCTTTGCACCCTATGACAGAGCCACGTCCTATAAAAATCTACAATACACTTTCTGGTAAAAAGGAAGTTTTCACGCCCATCACGCCCGGTCATATCGGTATGTACGTGTGTGGCCCAACGGTTTACAGCGACGTGCATTTGGGCAATTGCCGCACCTTTTGCAGTTTTGACACCATTTACCGCTATTTGATGCACATCGGATACCTCGTGCGGTATGTGCGCAACATCACCGATGTGGGTCACCTCACCGATGACGGTGAAGACCGCATGGCCAAAGGTGCCAAAGTGGCCCAATTGGAACCCATGGAGGTCGCCCAACGCTATACCGTGGGTTTTCACGACATGATGCGGATTTTCAACACCCTTCCACCCAGCATTGAGCCGCGTGCCACGGGGCATATTCCAGAGCAAATCGCGATGGTGCAGCAAATTCTGGATAATGGATTGGCGTACGAGCGCAATGGCTCTGTTTACTTTGACGTGCCTAAGTTTGCCGCCGAAAATGAGGGGGTTTACGGAGCCGTTAGCGGGCGTATTTTGGACGATTTGTATTCCGAAACCCGCGAGTTGAAGAACCAAGGAGACAAAAAACACCCCGCTGATTTTGCCATCTGGATGAAGGCTCGTCCGGAAGATTTGATGGTATGGGAAAGCCCCTGGTCTGTCGGTTTTCCGGGCTGGCATTTGGAATGTTCGGCCATGAGTACCAAGTATTTAGGCAAAACATTCGACATACATGGCGGCGGCAACGACCTTAAGTTCCCGCACCACGAAAACGAAGTAGCCCAAAACCACGGGGCCTGCGGGTGCCACCCAGCCCACTATTGGGTGCACACCAATATGCTGCTCCTAAATGGCAAAAAAATGAGCAAAAGCGACGGGAATACCATTTCGCCCGTTGAGTTGTTCACCGGCAATAGTCCACACACTTCCAAGGCATATTCTCCAATGGCTGTGCGCTTTTTTATGCTCATGGCCCATTATCGGAGTACACTCGACATCACCGACGACGGCTTGATGGCAGCAGAAAAAGGGTTTAATAAATTGATGGAAACCCATCGAATCTTACAAGCCCTGCCCGTGGATGCGCGCGATTTTGACGGTTCAGAAACCGACCACGACCGCAAAATTCTCGCCTTGATTGACGAGGTGTTTGCTGGAATGGACGACGACTTTAATACCGCCATTTCCATTGCTGCCTTGAATGAATTGGGCAGTTTTGTGCACAAAATTGCCAATCAACAAATGAGCAGTTCCGACGTTTCTCCGTGGGTTTTGGCTCGAATGAAAACCATTTTTGACGCTTTCTTGTTAGAAATATTCGGTTTGCAGGACGAAAGCAACGCCCGTCAGGATATCGGAACCGTGGATGGACTGATGGCGCTCATACTCGACATACGCGCCCAAGCCCGCGAACAAAAAGACTGGGCTATCAGCGATAAAATCCGGGATTCACTCAGTGCCGTAGGGATAACCGTGAAAGACGGGAAAGATGGCGTAAGATGGTCTAACGCCTAAAAGCGTGTTTTTTTAGAGGCTGTTCCACCATTTTACGGCAAACAAGCATCTACCATTTAAACGCATTTGGCGTGGAATTTCCTTTGAATGCTAAAAACACCCACCATGTCCACAGACGAACACATCCGCAAACGCAAGAGTTTTAAATTACCCCTGATTATCTTGGGGGTGTCTATGACGATTTTTTACTTTGTAATCGGCTCTTTGTTGCTTTTTGACAAAAATTTTCTCGCCGGTATTCAGGTTGAATTTCGCAATATTTTTGCCGTAATGCTCTTGGTTTACGGTGCTTACAGAGGCTGGAGGGTGTATGCCGATAACCGTTAAAACGCACATTATGCTACGCAACCTCTTGATTTTCATTATATTAGCCGGCGTTTGGGCCTCTTGTGGCGATAAAGCCAAGTCTGGTAAAACGCTCGACACCATTACCAC
>Ga0105045_10000680_pt1 | contig 25754 bp, 20 predicted proteins | sample MAT02_FD_78089 | JGI IMG/M metagenome (GOLD analysis project Ga0105045, IMG submission 78089) | Freshwater microbial communities from Lake Fryxell liftoff mats and glacier meltwater in Antarctica - MAT-02 (megahit assembly) | ecosystem: Environmental > Aquatic > Freshwater > Ice > Liftoff... | reverse complement strand
CTTGACCTCGCGCGCGGCCAGGAGGTCGCGATCGAACATGGCAGCGAGCGCCGACACGGCGGCGCTGCCGTAGCAGATCGCCACGACCTCGAAGTTCAGGCGCAGACTGCGGTTGTCGAGATTCGCCGTGCCGACGATCGCGGCATCATGATCGACGACCATCGTTTTCGCGTGGAGCTGCGGCGGACCATAGGCATGAATCCGCACGCCGGCGGCGAGCAGCTCGGGGTAGTAGCTGCGCGCCGCCGCATCCACGAGCTTGTGGTCGCTGTTGCCCGGTACCAGCACGCGCACGTCCACGCCGCGCAGTGCGGCACCGGTCAGCGCCGACTGCATCGATTCATCGGGGACGAAATACGGCGTCGAAATCCACACGCGGTGGCGCGCGGTGGCGATGGCGGTGAAGTACACGGCGTGGATGCTCTGCGGATGGGCGTCGGGGCCCGAGGTACAGATTTGCACGCGGTGGTCACCCTGGCCGGTGAGCTCCGGCAGATACTTCGGTCCATCGAGCACCTCGCCGGTGGCGTACTGCCAATCCTCGAGGAAGGTGAGTGCGAGCGGCGCGACGGCGTCTCCGCAGAGCCGAACCTGCGTGTCGCGCCATCCCCGGTCCGCGCCGACCACGGTCTCGTCATGGCAGTCATCGATGTTCATGCCGCCGGTGAAGCCGGTGGTGCAGTCGCACACGACGATCTTCCGGTGCGTCCGGAAGTTCACGAATCCGGGCCGCATGCGCGGGCCGAAGCGCGCCACCGACACGCCGGCATCACGCAGTGGCTGCAGATATTTTCCAAGCCGCGATGTTCCCAGCCCGTCCAGCAGCAGGCGCACCTCGACGCCGGCGCGTGCCCGCTCGACCAGCGCGTCACGGATGCGGTTTGCGACGACGCCTTCGTTCAGGATGTAGTATTGGAGGTGGACATGGTGCTGCGCGGCACCGATGGCGTCGAGGATCGCGCCGTAGGCAGCGTGCCCGCTGTCGTAGAGCGTCACATCCGTCGCGCACAGTGGCGGCGACTGCTCGGTCCCCGCCGCGATGGCGGCGAGGCGGCTGCCCGTGATGCCCAGCTCGTCGTCGGTGCGCCCGCGTTCGGGGCGGGTGCGCTGGTCGCGGTTGCGCTGCGCGGTGCGCGCCACGATGCGCCGACGTCGCTTGCGATCGAGTCGGCGCGGGCCGAGGAAGTAGTAGACCACGAACCCCAGCACCGGCAGGTAGCTCAGGCCGAGGATCCACGCCAGCGTGGCAATGGGGGGACGACGCTCGAGCAGGATGTACGACGAGATGAGAACGACCCACACCACCTCGACTGCCACCACCCAGTCCGGCAGAGCGACGGATCCCGTCACGCGCCGTACGCGCGGACGGCCGCTTCCGGTGCGAGGGTCCGCGCGAACTCAGCCGGATTGCGCTGAAACCAGCTCGAGAGCAGCAGCAATTCGTCGATTTCGTGTGTCGGAATGGCGCGTCCCGGCCGGTCCGCGCCGTCGAAGACACGGTGCGCCCATTCGGCGAACTCCAGCTGGTCGCGCCGGGTGACGGGGAGCTTCAGGTCGGCGCGGACGGTGCCGCGTCGGACGAGGTAGATGCGGGTTTCGTTGCCATGTCCACTGACGGGGTAGGCGAAGGTGAGGGTCTCGACGGCGAATCGCAGGCGCTCGAACTGAGCCCGCAGCATCTCGAGCCGCTGCAGCTTGTCGCGGACCTGTGCGGCGCGTTCGAACTCGAGCGCGTCGCTGTGCACTTCCATGCGCTGGGTGAGCGCACGCAGTGGACCATCGCCCGTGCCATCCAGAAAGGCGCGCGCCACCGCGAGCTGTGTCGTGTACACCGATTCGGTGACGGCTCCGACGCAGGGTCCGAGGCAGGTCCCGATCTCGTGACGGATGCACCCGGGCGTGCGCGGCCGCGCGATGACGGGCAATTCTGCCTGGTCGCTGAAATGCATCGGCACGTCGGCGCCACAATCCCTGAGGCCGAGGACGTCGCTGAGCTCGCGCAACGCCTCGCCGACGCGGCCCGCACTCAGGTACGGACCGTAGAAGGTGCCCCGTTCATCGCCGGCCGCGTCGCGCGTGACGAGGAACTTCGGGGCCCGCCCAACGGTGAGTTTCACGAAGCAGTAGTGCCGCGCATCACGCTTCATCATCCAGTTGTAGCGTGGGCGCAACTGCTTGATCAACCGCAGCTCGCGAAGCAGCGCTCCGAACTCGCTCGGCTGGTACTCCCACTCGATGCGCCCTGCACGCCAGAGGATGCGCGCACCCTTGTCATGCGGCCATTCGGCGCGGAAGTAGCTGAGCAGCCGCGTGCGGAGCTGTTTCGACTTGCCGACATAGAGGACTTCGCCCTCGCTGCCGAGAAATCGGTAGATGCCGGGGCGGTCCTGCGTGCCGGCCTTCACCAGTTCGCGCAGTGCATCGAGATCCGTGACCGGCCGCCGACGTCCCTTCCGTTTGCGGGCGGCGGCCGGGCCATCGGTGGTGTCGTCGAGCGCGACGTCCACGGCGACGCTCATGTCGCTGGTGGGCATCGAGGCGGCCGCCCTGGCCGCCTCCAGCTCGGCCAGCGTGACGGCACGTTCGACGCTCAGGCGTTCATCGCTGCGCCCTCGCGCGGGCGCGACGCCGAAGAGTGCGAAGAGGTCGCGCTGCGCCTCCGAGCTGGCCGTCTTCATCGCTGACAGCGCCAGCAGAAGACCGTGGTGCGCCCGTCGATGGCGCTGCTGTCCACCAGCGCGGTGCCGCAGCGCGCGCAGGGCAGTCCGCCGCGGCCGTACGCCTGCAGGTGCGGCACGAAGCCGCCGCGCCCCCCGCTGGCATCCACGTAGTCACGGAAGCTGGTGCCCCGGACCGCGATCGAGGCGGTGAGCACACCGCGGAGGGCGCCGAGCAGCGCCGCCCCCTCCGCCTCACCGAGCGACGCCGCTGGACGCGAGGGATCGATCCCCGCCATCCAGCAGGCCTCGTTCGCGTAGATGTTGCCGACACCCGCGAGTACACGTTGGTCCATGAGCACCTTCTTGATGGCCTGCCGCGACGTCCGAAGAGACCCCGAAAATCGCTCGGCGGTCAGGGCGGGGTCAAGCGGCTCCGGTCCGAGCGGGGCAAGGGTCTGGGCGAGATCGGCAGCAGAGAGGAGCGCGACCGTGCCGAGCCGGCGGATGTCGCGGTAGTGCAGGTGGCGGCCGTCGCGGAGGTGGAGCGAGAGGGTGATGTAGTCCCGGTCGCGCGGCGAGATGTCGGTCGGAGCCGTCTCCACCAGCAGCGCACCGGTGAAGCGTGGCTGCACCACGATCGCGTCACCCGAGTCGAGGTCGAGGATGACCAGCTTGGCGCGCCGACGCGCACCCAGGATCGTGACGCTGGCGAGGCGGGCTGCAAAGCCGGCCGCGGTGACGGCGCGCAGCACATCGGCGCGACGGACCGACGCCGACGCCACGATGGCACCGGCGACCATCACATCGAGATCGCGGGCGATGGTCTCCGTCTCGGGGAGTTCAGGCACCGCGGGCGAGTGCGCGCCAGCCGATGTCGCGACGGTGGAAGGCGCCGGTGAACGTCACGGCGGCGGCCAGTGTCGCGCTGCGCTGCTGCGCCGCGGTGAGAGTCGCGCCGCTGGCGGTGGCGGCCAGCACGCGGCCGCCGCTGCTGACCAGCGTGTCATCGCGCCGCGTCGTGCCGGCGTGGAAGAGCCATTCGCCGTCGCCGGGGGTCGGCAGCGTGATCGCCTCGCCGCCGCGCGGCCGGTCGGGGTAGCCGGCAGCCGCAAGGACGGTGGCGACGACATGGCGGGCCGGCGCGAACAGCGGCACCGGGTCGATGCGTTCACCGCGCGCGACCTGCAGCATGACCCGCAGCAGCGGGGCGTCATCGGCGAGGGCGGTGAGCACGGCCTGCGTCTCGGGGTCACCGAAGCGGCAGTTGAACTCCACCACACGCGGGCCTGTGGGCGTGAGCATGACGCCGCAGTAGAGCAGCCCGCAAAATGGTGTGCCGCGGGCGCGCATCGCCGCGAGCGTCGGTGTGACGATCGTGTCGAGCACGTGACGGATGCCTGCCGGCAGGCTGCCGTCACACCAGGTGTACGACGCGTCGCCGGCATCGGCGGGGCAGTAGGCGCCCATGCCGCCGGTGTTCGGTCCCGTGTCGCCCTCCCCGACGCGCTTGTGATCCTGCGCGGCGGGGAGGGGCACCACCGTCGTGCCATCGGTGAGCACGAACAGCGACAGTTCCTCGCCGGTCATGAACTCCTCGACCAGCACCTCGGCGCCGGCGTCGCCGAAGACGTCGTCCTCGAGCATGGACGCAATGGCGGCATCCGCCTCGTCGAGCGTCAGTGCCACGACCACGCCCTTGCCGGCGGCGAGGCCCGACGCCTTGATGACGACCGGCGCGCCGAACTCGCGCGCGGCGGCCCGCGCGCCGCGCACGGTGGTGTGCATCGATGCGCGCGCCGTGGGCACGCCGGCGTCGTGCATCAGCGCCTTGGCGAAGGCCTTGGATGTTTCGAGCTGCGCCGCGGCGGCGGTGGGGCCGAACACCGGAATCCCGTGCGCGATGAGCGCATCGGCGAGGCCGGCGGCAAGCGGCGCCTCGGGGCCGACGATCACGGCATCGACCTGTTCGGTGTTCGCGAGCAGGACGAGCGCATCGACGTCGGCGGCGCCGACCGGGAGACAGGTGGCGAGGGCCGCGATCCCCGGGTTGCCGGGGGCGGCGAGCAGCGTGGCGTCCGGGAGTTCGTGCCGGATGCGCCACGCGAGGGCATGTTCGCGGCCACCGCCGCCGACGAGCAGGAGCTTCATGGCGCGGAATCTACTCCGCGCCGGGAGGTCAGCCGCCGGCCTTGCGGCGGAAGGCGTCGGCGGCGCGCACGAACGAGTCGCCGACCTTGCCGAAGGTGTCGCGCGCCTGCTGGCCGTAGTAGTCGGCGGCGCTGCGCACGTCGTCGGTGTACGAGGATTGCGGGCCGGTGCCATCACGCGTCGGGTACTCGCCACCGACGATGCGGGCGTACGCACCCGTGGCCACCCAGCGCTGCAGCTCGGCCGCCCGCACGGTGTTGAACGGGTGCTCCCGGAGCGCGGTGTTGATCGCCTTCAGCAGCGAATCCCAGGCGCTCCCCTCGCTCTCGTATTCCGCCGCCTGCCTGAGGAACGCATCCAGATCGCCTTCGCCGGGCATGTCGGAGCCGCCGGCGAGGCGGAAGAAGGTGCGCATGGCCACCGTGGTGTCCTGCACGGCGAGCAGGGCGGCGCGGTCGCAGCTCAGCTCCGCCTTGCGGCTCCACTCCAGCAGCGCGAGCTGGAACGGCATCAGCGCGAGGCCCGCGAGGAACGGCAGCGCACTGAAGCCGATGGTGCTGACGATCACCGCGATGGTGCGATAGACCATGTGCGCGCTGGCGATGTGACCCACCTCGTGTGCGAGCACGAATCGCTGCTGCTCGTCGGACAGCGTGGCGAGCGTCCCGGTGTTGATGACGATGAAGGGCCGTTCGAAGCCGATGGCGCCGGCATTGAGAAACGGCGTCTGCGTGACGTAGAGATCGGGCACGTCGGTGACATCGAGCACCTCGCAGACCTCACGCAGCATGGCGTAGAGGCGTGGGTGCTGCGTCGGGCCGGTGCGCACCGCGTTGGCGAGAAAGAGATGCCGCAGGCCGCGCTCTCCAAAGAACCCGGCCACCTTGCGGACGATCTCGTCGAAGCCGGGGATCGCGCGCAACGTGTTGAGCGCCGCCCGATCGGCCGGGTGCTCCCACGACGTGGAGGCGATGCGGGGCAGGGGTGTCACGGGCATGGAAATCCTCGATCCCCCACAGGGGTGGCGTAGCGGGTGAACTGACGTGCGGATTGGTGAGATGTAACGCGGCGTGCAGTGAAGCCGGGCCTCCGTCCCTCCGACACTGGGACGGGCAAGGCACGGCACGGCCCGCAGGTCACATGGTCGGCTCCGTCATCCTACGGGCAGCGGTGCCGCCGGGTGTCAGGTCGACTCCCGGCACCGACTACAGCCCTTGGAGCGCCTGCTCCAGGTCACCCAGCAGATCCTCGGCGTCCTCGATGCCGACGGACAACCGGACGAGCCCTTCCGTGATTCCCAACGCTGCCCGCCGTTCCGGCTCGACCGACGCATGCGTCATGCTGGCCGGATGACTGATCAGACTCTCGACCCCACCCAGCGACTCGGCGAGGCTGAACAGGCGCATTCGGTCCAGCATCGTCTTGACCCGCTCCCGGTTCTCGAGCTCGATCGAGATCATGCCGCCGAAGCCCGACATCTGTCGCTGCGCGAGCGCATGCTGCGGATGCGACTCGAGGCCGGCATAGAGCACCCGCTCGTGGCCCAGACGTTCCGCCAGCCACGCCCCGATCCGACGGCCATTGGCGTCGTGGGCCGCCATGCGGATGCCGAGGGTCTTGGTCCCGCGCAGGCAGAGCCAGGCGTCGAACGGACCGGGCACCGCACCCGCCGCATTCAGGATGAACTGCAGGCGCGTCGCGAGCTCCTCGCTGGACGTGACCGCGATGCCGCCGATCATGTCGCTGTGCCCGTTCAGGTACTTGGTGCTCGAATGCCAGACGATGTCCGCGCCCGTTTCGAGCGGGCGCTGGAAGATCGGCGTCGCGAACGTGTTGTCGACGATGGTGAGCGCGCCCGCGCGCTGCGCGATCTCCGCCGCGGCGGCGAGATCGGTGAGTCGCATCAGCGGGTTGGTCGGCGTCTCCAGCATCAGCGCGCGGGTCTGCGGCGTGACCGCGTCGGCGATGCGCTGGGGATCGCGCGTGTCGACGTAGGTGAACGTCAGGCCGAACTGGCGCAGCAGCTTGTCGAAGAGGCGGTACGTGCCGCCGTAGACGTTCTCACCCACGACGATGTGATCACCCGAGCGGAACAGCATCATGATGCTGGTGAGGCACCCCATGCCGCTGCCGAACGCGAAGCCATGCGTCGCCCCTTCCAGCGCGGCGACGTTCCGCTCGAGAGCCTCGCGGGTCGGGTTCTTCCCGCGCGCGTACTCGTAGCCGCGATGCACGCCGAACTCTTCATGGACGTACGTGCTGGTGAGGTAGACCGGCGTCATGATGGCGCCGGTCGTGGCCTCCGGCTGTTGGCCGGCGTGGATGGCGCGCGTCGAAAGCCCGTCGCGCAGGTCGGTATCGAAGATCCGGGTCATTGGCGTCGAAAAATGTTGAGCAGGAATCGTAACCCGCGGTCCGGTCGGAAGCACGGCTCGCCCGGTGACGCCGCATGAGCACCTTGAGCCCGCCGGAGCTCGCCGTGATGGCCGGCACGGACCCGTTCTCCAGCACCGTCGTTCCCCGCTGCCTCGTGGTGGACGACGAGCCGCGGCTGCGGCAGATCCTGGTCCGGGTGATGCGCGCCGATGGTTTCATCGTCGACGAGGCCGGCAGCGGCGACGAGGCGCTGGTGAAGATGGCAGCCAATCCGGCCACCCTGATCCTCACCGACATCGAGATGCCACGCATGGACGGCTTCTCGCTGCTGCGCGAGCTCCGGTCCCGCTGGCCCGACGCGGCCGTCATGATGATCAGCGGCAACGGCGACGTGCAAACGGCGGTGAGTTGCCTCTCGGTCGGTGCCCTCGACTATCTCACCAAGCCGTTCCACCTCGAGGAGGTGCGTGCGCGCATCACCTCGGTGCTCGAGCGCCGGCGCCTCGTGCTGGAAAATCGCGAGTATCAGACGCGACTCGAACAGAAGGTCCAGGCGCAGGCGCGCCGCATCGAGCAGCAGTTTCTCGGCGGCGTGCAGGCGCTGGCCGAGGCGCTCGAAGCGAAGGACCCCTACACGCACGGACACAGCGTACGCGTGAGCGAGTACGCCACCGCCATCGCGCGCCGCCTCGATCTGCCCGCGCACGTGGTGCGTGCCGTCACGCTCGGCGCCCGCCTGCACGACATCGGCAAGATCGGCGTGCGCGAGGAGATCCTCACCAAGCCGGCTCGCCTCACGCCGGACGAGTACGCACACGTGATGACGCACCCGGCCGTGGGCTGGCGCATCCTCTCCGCGATGGTCATGGATCAGCCGGAACTGCTGAACATCGTGCGCCATCATCACGAACGCATGGACGGCGAGGGGCTGCCGGACCGGCTCATGGGGCCGGACATCCCGCTCGAGGCGCGGATCGTGGCCGTGGCCGACAGTTTCGACGCCATGACCAGCGGTCGCCGCTACCGTGATGACGGCGGCAAGCTCCTGCCCGAGGCGATCAGGGAACTGCACCGCTGCGTCGGCACGCAGTTCGACGCCGACTGCGTGGCGGCGTTCTGCGAGGCGCTCGAGCAGGGCGATGTCGCCCTGCCGTCGCGGGCCGACTTCACGTCGTGAGCGCCACTCAGGCGACGATCGTGATTCGGCTCGGTTGCTTGTAGCTGGCGAGATGCGCCTCACACCAGGTGCGCACCGTCGCCTCGTCCACGGCACCGTGCACGGTGAGTTCGATCCCGTGCTCGCGCGCCGGCTCGGCCACCGCCGTCACTTCCACGCGCGTCACGCCGGGCATCGCGCCGACGGCGCGTGAGACTTCGGCGGGATAGATGTTGAAGCCGCTGCGCGTGAACATCGGTTTGATCAACCCCTCGAACGTGACGTAGCCATCAGCATCGATGTGGCCCTGATCGCCGGAGTGCAGCCAGCCGTCGTCACGTCGGAGCCCACGGTCATCGCCGAGGAGGTACCCGGGACCGACGCTTGGTCCACGGATGCAGATCTCGCCGCTCGATCCCGCACCCAGCGCAGCGCTGCTGCCCGGATTCCGGATGCTCACCTCGACACCGGGGTAGGCGGTGCCGAGCGTGCCGATCCGATTCGGCCTGTCGACGCGGTTGAAGAGGCAGACGGGTCCCGCCTCGGTCAGGCCGTAGCCCTGCCGCAGTTCGCAGCCCGTGGCCGTTTCCCACTTGCGCTGCACCCAGACCGGCAGGGCCGCGCCGCCGCAGATGCAGACGCGCAGCGCCGGCACGTCGATGGTGCCGCCCCGCCGTTCGATGGCGGAGAGCATCGCGATGAATACCGCCGGCACGCCGACGCACATCGTGATTTGCGCGTCCACCAGCGCATCCACCGCCTTCATCGGGTTGAACCGATCCATCGTCGTGACGCGGGCGCCGGCGAGCAGTGGCGCCGTCAGGGTCACGGTCATCCCGAAAAGGTGGCTGTAGGGCAGGATGGCCAGCACATGATCGGCGGCGGTCAGCGCGGCGGCATCGACGGTGGCCCAGCCATTGGCGAGCAGATTGCGATGGGTGAGGATGGCGCCGAGGGGGGTGCCGGCCATGGCGGAGGTGTAGACGACGGCGGCTTCGTCGTCGCTGCCGTCGGCGTCACCGTCGCCCTCGAGCAGCAGCCCGACGTGAGAGCCGAGGTCGATGACGGTGATGGCGCCGTCGAGGTGGAGGGCGGCGCGGGCTGGGGCCTCGTCGAGCAGCACGGTTGGCAGATCGGGCGGGAGCTTCGCGGCGAGCGACGCGATGGTGAACACCGCCCCGACGTCGGCGTCAGCGATCTGCCAGGCGAGCTCGGCCGATGACGAGAGGGGGTTGAGCAGGACGGCGCCACGGCCGTCGCTGGCCGCCAGGGCGACGAGAAACTCAGGGCCGGTGGGAAGCAGCAGCGCCGCACGGCGACCGTAGAGCGCCCGTGCCAGTGGGGCGGCTCGCTGGAGGAGGGTCAGCCCCGCGCCCGTGAGGGTGGCCGCGGGGATGCCATCGATCGAGCCGCCACGGGCGGCAACCGCGAACGGAAGTACGGCAAGTGGATTGCTCATGGCTGCAGAATACGTGAAATTCTGTCGCTTCTGTCGTTTCGGCGGCCAATAATGGCGTGGCGAGGTGACCCGGCGTTGCAGCGATTCGTCCCCGGTGTGCTCCAGGCACCGGGTGGCGACGCGGTCATCGACGGCTTCACGGGAGCACATCGACAGGGGCGAGTCGTCAGACGCGGCTCATCGGGCGCGTGCCTCACCCACCCAGAGATTCAATGTCATCGTTCGAAGGCTTGATGGTTTCCGTGTCCGGCGTCCGCGGCAGGGTTGGCGCCGGCCTCACCCCCGAAGTCGTGGCCACCTACGCCGGCGGTTTCGGCGCCTGGGCCAGCGGTCGCACTCCCGGCCGGCCGATCGTGGTCGGGCGTGACAGCCGAGTCTCGGGTCCTCTGTTCCATCGTGTGGTGCTGTCCGCGCTGGAGTCGGTGGGGTGCGATGTGATCGACATTGGCGTCGTGCCCACTCCAACGGTCCAGCTCGCCGTTGAGCATCACCACGCCGCTGGAGGGCTGGCGATCACGGCCAGCCACAATCCCGTGGAGTGGAACGCGCTCAAGTTCATCGGTCCGTCAGGGCTGTTCCTGGATCAGTCCGCCAGCGCCAGCTTCCGCGCTGCCACCGACGCCGGTTTTACCCGGGCGACCTGGGACCGGCTGGGATCGACCACGCAGGATCATGATGCGATCCAGCGTCACATCGACCTCATCCTGGCGCTCGGGTATCTCGACGCGCCGGCGCTGCGGGCGCGGCGGATCCGGGTGGCGCTGGACTGCGTGAACGGTGCCGGCGCCCGCATCATGCTTCCGCTGCTCGAGGCGCTGGGATGCGAGGTGACGGCGATTCATACCACACCCGACGGCCGCTTTCCGCACGCACCGGAGCCGATTGCCGAGAATCTCGGCGACCTCGCGGCGTTGGTCCGTCAGACGGGCGCTGACATTGGCCTGGCCGTGGATCCCGACGTGGACCGTCTGGCGATCGTGGACGAACGGGGCACGCCCATCGGAGAGGACTACACGCTCGCATTTGCGACGGCGCTCGTTCTTGCCCGGACGCCTGGGGTGGTGGTGACGAATCTGTCCACCAGCCGAGTAGTGGAAGACGCGGCGCTGGCCGCCGGCCAGCGGTGTGTGCGCTCACCGGTGGGCGAGGCCAACGTGGCCTCGGCGATGCTGGCCGAGCGGGCGGTGATCGGTGGGGAAGGGAATGGCGGGGTGATTCTGCCAGAGCTGCACCTGGGCCGTGATGCGCCCGCTGGGGCGGCGCTGGTGCTGCAATTGCTGTGTCAGACGGGATTGACGCCAAGTCAGTTGAAGGCGGGCGCGCCGCAGTACGAGATCGTCAAGGACAAGCTCGACCGGCCGGATGCACCGCTGGAGGACGTGTATGATGCCCTCAGGGCGGCATTCCCCGATGCAGCGGTCGACACTCAGGACGGATTGCGTCTGTCATGGCCGGACCGTTGGGTGCATGTGCGCCCGTCGGGGACCGAACCCATCGTGCGCGTGATCGCGGAGGCGCCGACACGGGCCGAGGCTGAGCAACTGGTATCGCTGTCGCGGGAACCGCTGGACGACCTCGTGCGCGCCTCCGTGCGCTGAGGAGTACGACCTTCATGTCACTGTGAAAGGACTGACGCCATGTGCGGAATCGTTGGATATGTCGGGACGAGAGAATCGACGCCGCTCCTGCTCGAGGGGCTGCGGCGGCTCGAGTACCGCGGCTATGACTCGGCGGGTGTGGCGACGATGAATGGCGGCGGCGTGGAGATGCGCCGCGCGGCGGGCAAGATCGCCCGCCTCGAGCAGGCGATCGCCGCGAATCCGACACACGGGTCGGTCGGCATCGCGCACACGCGCTGGGCCACCCATGGCCCGCCAACGGAGCGGAACGCGCACCCGCACATGGACGAGGCGAAGACCATCGCCGTCGTGCACAATGGCATCATCGAAAACTCGTCATCGTTGAAGAAGTCGCTCGAGGCACGCGGGCACGTGTTCGCGTCCGACACGGACACCGAGGTGCTGTCGCACCTGATCGAGGAGCTGTTCGATGGCAGTCTCGAGGATGCCGTGGTCCAGGCGCTCAAGCGGGTCGAGGGGACGTACGGCATCGCCGTGATCTCCAGCCGTGACAAGGACAAGATCGTGGCTGCCCGCAAGGGCAGCCCGCTCCTGATCGGCGTGGGCAAGGACGAGTGGTTCGTCGCGAGCGACGTGTCGGCCATCCTCGCACATACGCGCGAAGTGGTGTACCTCGAGGACGGCGATGTGGCCGTGCTGACGCGCACGGGCTTTCGCGTGATCGACCACTCGCAGAGCGCGGTGACGAAGGTGATCAGCACGATCGACTGGGACATCGACCAGATCGAGCGCGGCGGCTACGCGCACTTCATGCTGAAGGAGATCTTCGAGCAGCCGATCACGATCGAGAACACGATGCGTGGCCGCATGCTGCAGGAGGAGGGGACGGCCAAGCTGGGCGGCCTGAATCTCACCGACGAGCAGCTGCTGAAGATCGACAACGTGATCATCACCGCCTGCGGCACATCGTGGCACTCGGCGTTGATCGGCGAGCAGCTGCTCGAGGAATTTGCGCGCCTGCCCGTGGAGGTGGAGTATGCGTCGGAGTTCCGCTACAAGAACCCGATCGTGACCGATCGCACGCTCTGCATCGTGATCTCGCAGTCGGGCGAGACGGCCGATACGCTGGCAGCCCTGCGCGAGGCCAAGGCCCGCGGCGCGAAGACGCTCGGTCTCGTGAACGTGGTCGGCAGCACCATCGCGCGTGAGGCCGATGGCGGCATCTACCTGCACGCCGGCCCCGAGATCGGCGTCGCGAGCACCAAGGCATTCACGTCACAGGTGATCGCGCTGACGCTGCTGGCGCTCAAGATCGGACGCCTGCGCACGATGAGCATCCTGCAGGGCCGTCAGGTGATCGCGGCATTGTCGGCGCTGCCGGCGCAGATCTCCGAGATTCTCGAGCGGGCCAGTGACGTGGAGGCGGTGGCCGAGGAGTTCAAGCGGGCGCAGAATTTCCTGTACCTGGGCCGCGGCTACAACTTCCCGAGCGCACTGGAAGGGGCGCTCAAGCTCAAGGAGATCAGCTACATCCACGCCGAGGGGTATCCGGCGGCGGAGATGAAGCATGGGCCGATCGCGCTGATCGACGAGATGATGCCGGTGGTGTTCATCGCTCCGCACGATGCCGTGTTCGACAAGGTCGTGAGCAACGTGCAGGAGGTGAAGGCGCGCAAGGGCACGGTCGTCGCCGTCACCACGCGCGCGGAAGAATCGCTGGAGGGGCTGCTGGACTACGAGTTCCGGATTCCCGAGACGATGGACATGCTGACGCCGGTCCTGGCGAGCGTGCCGCTGCAGCTGCTGGCGTACTACATCGCGGTGAAGCGCGGGTGCAATGTCGACCAGCCGCGGAACCTGGCGAAGAGTGTGACGGTGGAGTGACTCGCCCTCGGGCAGTGGCGCAGGCGGGGCGAGCCAATGCGGGTCGCCCCGTCGTGCGTCGGGTGCTGGCGCTCGTCGTGGCGACACTGGGCATCGGTGTGCTCACGCTCACGCCGGGTGGTGCCGACGATCCTGCCGCAGCCGGACGATCGCTGTGGACGACCGTCGCATGCCTGACCTGTTCCCGCGCCTGGCTGGCAGACGTCATCAGCAACCTCGCGCTCTTCGTGCCCCTCGGCGCGGCGCTCGTCGCCGTGGGCGTACCAGTCCGCCGCGCAGTGCTGACCGGCGCGGCGATGTCGCTCCTGATCGAGATCCTGCAGCTCAGCGGGGTGACCGCTGGTCGCACGCCGGCGATTGCCGACCTCGTCAGCAACACGCTTGGTACGTGGGTGGGTTGCCTGGTCGCGCGCCATGGCCCGTCGTGGGTGTCGCCGTCCGTGCCGCGGGCTCGCGCGCTCCGCAACGGATGGGCTGCGCTGTGTACGGCCGTCTGGATCGTGCTCGCACGTGCCCTCCAACCCGCGACGCCAGTCCAGCCGAGCGCGGCGGTGTCGGTGAGTGCGCTGCCGTTCACGCCCGGGTACGGATGGTTCGCGGCCAATGCGGTGCGGACGGACGTCAACGGCGTGTCGGTCGCACATCTCGGCAACGGGCCGGTGATCGTCGCGGCGCAGCGCTCGAGGTCGTCGACGGCACGCGTGACGGTGCGCGGGCGTGACACACGGTCCGGGATGGTTCCCGTCGTCTTCGTCCACGAACCGGCGATGACGGGTGTCGATGCGCGGACCACGCGCGCGCATCTGCTGGTGGCGCAGCATGGGGACGACGCGTCGCTGGCGTCAGATCTGCGTGCGCCGCGGTGGGGCCTCCAGATGCCGGAGCTGCGGGTGCCCGGCGCTTTTGCGCCAGGTCGCGACAGCGTGCTGTTGCAGGCTCAGGTCACCACGCGGTGGTGGCATCTGGCCTGGTCTGATCCGTCTCAGCCATTGCAGCGGCATGAGGCGACCCTGACGCTGTCGCCCGCGATCGGTTGGGCGCTCGTCCAGTCGATCGTACCAGCGGGCGCCCGGGTCGGAGTGATGGTGACCGCCGTCTGGCTGTTCCTGTGGTTCGCGCCGCTGGGATACTGGTCCGCGTCATCGTCGCGATCCGGACGCGCCGGTCCGAAGTCGCAGAGTGGTCAGTGTCTCGACGCGGTGTTGTGGGCAGCCGGCGTGCTCGCCGTGGGCTGGGGCGCGGCAGCGGTCACGGGTACGTCGCCGGTCTCGGTGGCGGAAGGGACGTGGTGTGTGCTGGCAGCGGTGTCGGGGGTCGGTCTGCAGTCGTTGGTGTGTGCGGCTCGACTGCGGGACGCAGCTACTTTCGAACGCGCCTGATCTGACCGAATTCGTCCATGAGACGACAGCGAGGCATCCGCTCGGGGATCTGCGTCGGGGTCGGCTGAACGCACTCCGGCCAGCACGGCCCTCGAGGCGCTGCCGACCGGCAGGTGTCGCCCGCGGTGAGCGATCAGCACGTCGTGCCGACCGTGACGAAGACCTGACGCGGTGCGCCGGTCAGGAACGTCGGCAGGTCGCCGCGGACGAGGAACCCGCCGCTGCCCAACGTGGCGAGATGGCGCTCGTCGAACAGGTTGCTGGCGTCGAGCTGCCGGTCGAGAGCCTCGAGTGCACCGAAGCGACTCAGCCGAGAGTGGGCGGGACGTCCGACACGACGGATCCGGACAGGCGTGGGTCAGGTGCGGTGTACCCGCCGGCGCACATCGCGGGATGGACCTGCCGAATCACGTCGACGCTGCATCCCGTCACCGTCAGTACAACTCCCGCCCATCGCCCAGCAGATTCACGAAGCAGTCCCGCCCGGGCTTCAGGCAGTTGGTGACGATGCTGCGCAGGAACGTCGGCTCCCACCCGTTCATCCAGTCCGCGTGTGCCGAGTACCCGCCGCGCGTGCCGACGGAATACATGTCCGACGTCAAGCGCCAGAACTGACTGCTCATGCCTGTCGTCACCGGCCAGGTGAAAATCTCCGTGATGATCGGCACCATCACCGGATGCGACGACGGACATGTGGACCGCTCGGGGGGATTGCGATACACCGGATACGCCATGTGACTCTGATGATCCGGTGAATCCAGGCGCCGCCCATCCCAGCACTGCGGGAAGTTGATCAGCAGCGTCACGATGTCGCCCACCGGACAACTCGGCACGGCCCCGGTGTTGGTGGATGCGGCCGTCCCGCACGCCCAGAGCGCCACGTCGAGCTTGTTCTTCTCCTGCACCCGACCGACGTTCGCCTTGTCTCCTGCAATCATCACCAGCCCCTCGGGGATGTCGGTGATCGTGGCGGGATCGACGTTGTAGCCGGTTTTGTAATAAATGGTAGCGAAGTCTGGTGGGATGATGTCGCTCGTCCGCACATCGAACAGGGCCGGCACCCAGTACCCGGTGCGGTTCACCGTGCCACCGCTGCAGGTGCCCGTGCCGCTGCTCGTGAGGCTCGATGACGTGGACGACGGCGTGATCGCGACGTTCCCGAAGAACATGTGCAGGTGCGACGCCTTCGGCTGCCCGGGATAGACGATGGGATCGAAGAAATCCATCTTCGCCAGCGTGCACGTCATCCGGAAACTCCCCTCTCCCATCGGTGCGCTCGGCACATCGCCGCTGCTGCGCACGAATCGCGTCGCCACCCCACGGTCGCCGCGCGGCACGTGCAGGACAGGAGCATCCATCCCCGACATGCCGGGCATGGCATTCGTCAGTTCCTCGACTTTGAGCTCGCCATGTTCGCACCGGGTGTACGCAGCGCCCGGAGCCTTCGTGAAGCCCCGTGCATACCCACTCGGCGCACAGGGCACCGTGCCGGTGAACTCCTGCACATGCGTCACCCCACCCGGCGCCACCAGTCGCACGTCACGCGTGCCGGTGAACGTGCAGACCTCGCCCGTGTTGGAACAGAAGGTCCAGACCGGCGGCGGCGGCGCCTGCACGCGGAGCGTCGCTACCCTGGGCAGCGGCGCGCCCGCGATTCGCGCCCTCACGGTCAACGGTGAACCTGCAGCGTCGCCGGTGTAGCGGACACGGTAGCTGGAGTCCCAGGTGAAGAACGCGACCGAGCCGAGCCGGCCATTGCTGCTGCCCCCGGTGAGATCGAGCGTCACCGGCTGGCCGGGGCCCAGCGGCACGCCGGTGCCGTCGCGCGGAACCACGCTGATCACCACCGACCCGCCCACCGCCACGGAGTCAGCCGAGAGCGCGAAGGTCGAGGCCGCGAGCGAGAGCACACCGCGCGGGCCGCCGGGCAGCGGATCCGGACCCTGCAGGTCGGTCCGATCGCTGGAGCAGGCAAAACCGACGGCCGCGGCAAGCGCGCCGGCAGCACAGGCGCGCCATGGCATCGAGAACTGCGGAGACGGGACGGTCGTTGGCTGAAGCGGGATCACGGACTGGGCTCCCATGGGGGAGGGGGGCCGGCGACGTGCGCGCATCCGCACCTCTGGCCGGTCCGCCCCGCTGGTCGAGGTCGGCGTGCAAGGACTGCGCCGGTCGCGCCGGCGTCACTCCGACGCGCCGCTTTCACGGCATCGGTCTCACGGCGTGGTCTCACGGCGTGGTCTCACGCCGTGGTCTCACGGGACCGTCACCGGCGGCCCGGCCAGACGCTGCACGAGTGCATCCCACGGCGCCACCGACCGGTGGAACGACTCGACCCCGATGCGCTCGTCCCGCCCATGCGCGCGGGAGGGCTCGCGCTGGTCGAACGCCAGGCCTCCCACCCCGCAGGACGGCGACGGGACGACCTCGCGCGTGCGGCTGACCTTCACCTGCCCGACCACCACCCGTTGCAGCACCGCCATCACCGAATCGACAGGATCATCGGGGAGCCTCGTCCGCGGTGAGGACCGCGACGATGTCACGGTCAGGCACCCAGCTGGCGTGCTGCCATCGGACGAAGGTCGTGACGATCGCCGCGAGCCCCGCCGTGTTGTCCTCCACGCCGCGCCCGTAGTACCAGCCATCCGCCTCGCCGAAGGTGAACGGCGGGCGTGACCAGCCAGTCGCCAGTGCTGGCACGACGTCCGTGTGCGCCATCACGAGGATCGCCTCCGCCCCGACGCGCCGCCGCCAGAGCGCACCACGAGTGCGCTGAGCGCCGGCGTTGGCCCGAGCATCTGCACGTCCGCTGCCGCGAATCCCGCCACGCGCATGCGACGGGCGACGGCCTGTGCCAGCCGGGGCAGACGCGGCGTGTGGCTCGACGAATCGATGCTGACGAGCTCCGACAGGATCGCGCGTTCTTCGGCGCGCGCGGGACTGCCCCGCGCGGCGATGGTGGGTGCGGCCTGCGCGCCGAGCAGGGAGGCGCTCACCGTCGCATCGCGATGCAGCGAGCTGCGTGCGTGCCCGTCATGACGGTCGCCGCGTGGCGGGGCGCCGCGCGGGCCGAGCTGGCTCCGCGGGGCCAGCAGCGGCGTCAGGGGCGTCAGGGGCGTCGGTGGAGTCGGAACGGGCGACCGCGATGCGGGCGCTGGTGCGCTGTTCCGCGTCGCGCGCCGAATTCACGAATTCCGGCGCAGTGGACTCGGCCGGCCGCTCCCAGAGCCGGATGCCACCATGGATGGCATTCTCGTTGCTGCCGCGCGTGGCGGCGTCGGGCAGGGTCACCAGCTTGCGCGCGTTGCCGCCACCGAGCACGATTCCGTCGCAGAGCAGCGCGGCGCGGAACAGGTCGCAGACCTTGTGAACGTGTTTCTCCCACTTCTCGTCGCCGAGGCGCGCAAGGCCAGCGTCTCCGAGGTATTCCTCGTAGCTGAGATCCTTCCGATACGGCAGGTGCGCGATCTCGAGCGGCTCGATGCGCCAGTCGTCCACGATGGCCGTGCCCAGCCCGGTGCCGAGGCCGAGGAAGAGCATCCGGCCGCCGGCGTAGCTGCCGAGGGCCTGCATCGCGGCGTCGTTGATGATCTTGACGGGCTTGTCGAAGGCCTTCTGGAAGTCGAAGGTGGTCCAGCCGCCGGCGATGTTGATCGGCTCGCGGAACGGCCGGTTGTCCTTCACGGGCCCCGGATAGCCGAGCGAGATCGCCTCGAAGTCCCAGCCGGTCGTGAGGGCGAGGACGGCGCTCGCCATGTCGGCGGCCGTCATCGTCGGGCCCGACGGAATGCGGTGCGTGACGCGATCCCACGATCCGGCAACCTTGATGTGGGTACCGCCGACATCGATGACGAGGACTCTCACGACTGCGCTCCGGGCGACAGCAGGACATCGCCGGGGAGTGGCCGGGGCTCAGCCTGGGTGGCGATGCTGGGGACGGACGGTCGCAGTCTGGTGTGTTGGCTGCGGCCAGTCAACTTTGCAGGAGATGCGAGTCCTCCTTCAGCGTACCAGCCGGGCCGAAGTCCGCGTCGAAGCGCGCGTCACCGGGCGCATCGGCACCGGCTATCTGCTGCTGGTGGGCCTCACGCACGACGACGACGAGGCGAAGGTGGCGTGGATGGTCGAGAAGGTCGCCGGTCTGCGCCTCTTCCCCGACGCGGAGGGCAAGATGAATCTCGCGATCGCCGACGTGGGTGGGTCGGTGCTGGTGGTGAGCCAGTTCACGCTCTACGGTGACGCTCGCAAGGGCCGACGGCCGAGCTTCATCGACGCGGCGCGGCCCGAGGTGGCGATTCCGCTCTACGCCCGGTTCATCGTGCTGCTGCGCGAGCGCGGATTGCCGGTGGAGACGGGCGAATTCGGCGCGCACATGGATGTGGACCTCGTCAACGACGGCCCTGTGACCCTCATGCTGGAATGCTGACCTGATGCGTGTGATCCTTGCCTCCCAGTCGCCGCGCCGCCGTGAACTCCTGTCGCTGGTGGGGATCGCACACGAGGTGCAGCCCGCCGACATCGACGAAACGCCGCTGCCGGATGAGGCGCCGGTGCCGCACACCGAGCGTCTCGCGCGCGCCAAGGCCGGCGTGATCGCGACGCGCGCGCCCGATGCGCTCGTCATCGCCGCCGACACCATCGTCGTCATCGATGGCGCGATCCTCGGCAAGCCCGTCGATATTCCTGACGCGCGCGCCATGCTCGCGCGCCTTGGCGGCCGCACGCATGAAGTCTGCACCGCCATGGCCGTCGCGATCGGCGACCAGGTGGCGTCGCAGGTCGTGCGGGTGACGGTGCGCTTCCGTGCACTCGATGACGACACGATCGCCCGCTACGTGAACACCGGCGAACCGATGGACAAGGCTGGCGCCTACGGCATTCAGGGATTCGGTGCCACCATCGTCGAGCACATCGAGGGTGACTATTTCGCGGTGATGGGGCTGTCGCTCGTCACCGTGGTGCAGCTCGCCGAGCGGCTCGGTGTGCGCTATCGCTTCGGTCCGCTGCACCGCAGCTGATCGCGGGAACGTCGGTGGTATTTCGGTGACAGTGCACTCATTTCCAGGTATTTCGGTGACAGTGCACTCATTTCCAAGGAAATGAGTGCACTGTCACCGAAATACAAGGTCACCGAAATACTTGTCACCGAAATACTTGTCACCGAAATGCCGTCACCGAATTGCTGTGCTCAGCGCGGCCGCAGCCCCCGGACTGCGGTCGCCATACGCTGCCGCGTACGCCGACTTCCAGGTCTGCACGCGCATCAGCACGTCATCCACGCTGATCCGCGGCATGCGGTCGTGCCGATTCTCCATGCTGATCGGGTAGTCCTCACCAAATTCGCCATACGCGTCGATCATCAGGTCCTGGAACTTCCGGTACGGCCCGACACGCTTCGGGTTGGAGTAGGCGATCAGGCTCACCACCGGCCGGTCGAGCGCTACGGTGACGTGCAGCGGGCCCGTGTCGGGGCTGAGCACCAGTGCCGCACCGTCGATGAGCTGCACCAGCCCGCGCAACCCGCTGCCGAGCGCACTCGCCACCGGGACCTTCGCCGTGCGCAGGATGACGCGCTCGGCGGCCAGCTCACGGTCGCTGCGACCGCCGACGAGCACCGGCTGCAGGCCGAAGTCGGCATACAGCGCGTTGCAGACGGCGGCCCAGCGCTCGGGCAGCCAGTCCTTCTGCGCCTTGCTGGTCGCGACCACGATCGGTGCGATGGGACGCGTGAACTCGCGCAGCCGCTCACGCTGCTGTCCGCGTTCGTGCGCCCAGGGCCCGAGGTTCCACACCGGCGGGCCATGTGGCACGCCCAGTGCGTCGAGAAACTCGAGATACTGGTCCTGCACATGTTGCATCGGGTGCGGCGGCACCTGGGCATTGGTGAACACCCAGTTCAGGTCGCGCGCGCGGGCCCTGTCGAAGCCGAGCTTCACCGGCGCCTTCACCATGCGGGTAATCATCCCGGCCTTCAGGTACACCTGCAGCGCCAGCGCCAGATCGAAGCGGCGCGTTCCGAGCTGGCGGCGGATGTCGTTGAACGCGCGCAGGCCAGTGCCGCGCTCGAACAGGAGAATTTCGCCGATGTCGGGGTGCCCGCGCACCAGCGCGGCCGGACCCGGCTGCAGGATCCACGTCACCTGCGCCGCCGGGTGATGCTTCCGCAGCGCGGTCAGCACCGGCAGCACGTGCACCGCATCGCCCACCGCGCTCATCATGACGATGCACACGCGGTCGAGCGCGGCTCGCACGCTCGCCGAACGCATCGTGGCCACCGACGTCATCAACCGCCCAGCCGGTCGATCAGTGCGCTGAATCCTGCGTGTCCGGTGCGCCTGCGCCACTTCTGTGCCGACCGCAGCAGCCGCGCGACGTTCATCCATTCCGCGTTCTTCTCGGCAAATCGCAGTGTGTCCACGTCGAGTACGTTGGCGGTGATGCTGCCATCGAGCTCGGTGGAGATGAGGATGTTCTTCACGTTCAGGTCGGGGTGGAACGCCCACGTGCGCGCGAGGCGCCTGAGCAGCGTGATCGCCGCATCCAGGGTCGGACGGTGGTCCACGGTCGTATCGGTGACCGAGAGCATCGCGGCCAGATCCTTCGACACCGGCACCTCCCGCGTCACCACGTCGGCGCGCCAGAGCTGCCCGCCCGCGAGAGGATACTGCGCATAGCCGATGACCCGCGGCGTGGCGATTCCCACGTGGCGCAACGTCCAGCTGATGCGCAGTTCGCGGGCAGCACGAGGCGTCCGGAACACATCGCGCGTGAGGCCGCGCAGCAATCCACCATGCTCGTTGTGCCGCACCACCACCGTCACGTCCTCGTTCCCCGGCAGCGGTACCGCGTACACGGCGCGGCGTCCACTCAAGTCGCGGCGGTCCGGGTGCTTCGCGGCCCAGGCGTACACGGTGGGATGATCCTCGAGGATCGCCTCGAAATACTCCATCGTGCTGCCGTGCGCGATGACGCGCGTCTCCCGCAGCAGCTTCATGCCGTAGCCCGACGGATACATCCCGTCCGGGATCAGCCCACCGGGCGATGCAATCGGCGATCCGGCAAATGGCGACAGGGCGTCGAAGAGATCACTCATCGTGCGCGCACCCTCCCGATCGCGGTCAGCATGGCACCGGACTTGTTCTCGGTCTCCAGCCACTCGTGGGCCGGCACCGAATCGTAGACGATGCCGGCGCCGACCTGCACGCTCGCCTCGCCACCGGCGATGACGCAGGTGCGGATCGTGATCGCGAGATCCATCCGGCGATCCCCCGCGGCGAGGTACCCCACCGCACCGGCGTATGGCCCGCGTCGGTCCGGCTCGAGCTCATCGATGATCTGCATTGCCCGCACCTTGGGTGCGCCGGTCATGGTGCCGGCGGGGAACGTCGCGCGCACCACGTCCAGCGCCGAGATGTCGTCGCCCACCTCGCCCGTGACCTCGCTCACCAGGTGCAGTACGTGCGAGTACCGCTCCACGATCATGAACTCGGTGACCTTGACCGTGCCGAACTTTGCCAGCCGTCCCACGTCGTTTCGCCCGAGATCCACCAGCATCACATGCTCGGCACGTTCCTTCTCGTCGGCGGCGAGCTCCGCCGCCAGGCGCGCATCGTCGGCCGGCGTGGCGCCGCGGCGTCGCGTGCCGGCGATCGGGCGCACCGTCACCCTGCCGCCGGCGAGTCGCACCAGCACTTCGGGCGAGCTTCCCACCAGCTCCATGTCGTCGAGCACGAGGTGGTACATGTACGGCGACGGGTTGAGCGCACGCAACGCCCGGTACAGCGTGAGTCCGTCGAAGTCGTGTGGTACCGTGATGCGGCGCGCCAGCAGGCACTGAAAGCAGTCCCCCGCCACGATGTGCTCGCGGATGCGCTCCACCGCGGCGGTGAACGCTTCACGCGTGAAATTCGAGCGCCCCTCGGCGATGGCGGCGGAGTCGTCGAGCGTGAGCGGTGCAAGCGACGCGGGCGACTGCAGACGGGCAATCGTGTCCGCCACGTCGGTCACGGCCGCGTCGTACGCCACGCGCAGCGACGCGTCATCCACCGCGTCGATCGGCACCGCCGTGACCACGCGCGCCTGCGACTTCAGGTTGTCCATCACCACCAGGGTGCGGGTCGTGACGAAGAGCGCGTCCGGCGTGGCCGTGCCTCTCGGTGACCTCACGGGAAGCGCCTCGATGTGGCGGACCACGTCGTAGCTGAAGAAGCCCACGGCACCCGCCCAGAAGTCGCCCAGCGCCGGCACCACCACCGGCTCGTACGCAGAAATTTCGGCGCGTAACGAGTCGAATGGATCCACCACCCGCTCCGCACCCTGCCACCCCGCGGCCGCGGTCCACCGGTCCACCATTCCATCCCGCAGCCGCCACGCTGCCCGCGGCTCCGTGCCGAGGAAGGTGTACCGCGCCCACGTCTCGCTGCCGGCGGGGGCAGACTCGAGCAGAAAGGCGAACGGCCCACGGCGGAGCTTCGCAAACGCCGAGACCGGCGTCTCCAGATCGAGCAGGCAGTCGTGCCACACGGGCACCAGACGTCCGGGGGCCGCCATGGCGCAGAACGCGGCGTACGATGTGACCAGGGACACGCGGGCGGGGCAGGAGGCGTGGGTGCCGTCGAAGGCCGGCAATGGAGAGATTGCCACCATGCGACGAGTCTTGAACCGCGGCGCCGCCGCCCTGCTGGCGATGGCTGCGGTCCAGCCATGTACCGTACACGCCCAGCGCGCCGAATGGAATGATCCCAAGGCGAGCGAGCTCGCGCTGCGCGCCACCAGCCGGCGCAGCGCGCAGCTTGCCGACACGTCGCTGCGGGACTACAGCGCGCGCGCCCGGGGCTATGTGACATTCCTCGCGCAGTCGGGCGAAGGGCTGACCGAGCCGCCCAAGGTCGTGAAGGCCGACGAACTCGGCCTCGAGGTCTTCTGGCGCGCGCCCGACCAGAGCAAACAGCGGATCCTCGGCCGTCGCGACACGCTCCTCCTCCCCACCGACATCGAGTACCACCACGACCACCTCGGCATCATCCAGAACAATTTCCCCGACATCATCCGCCTCGGGGACGGCGACGAGGTCATGGACGTGCCCCACCCCCTCTCGCCGCGGGGAATGGCAGCGTACGACTACCGCATCGGTGACTCGCTCGTGATCCGGCTCGCGGACCGCTCCATCGAGGTCATCCAGCTCAGCATCCGCCCCAGGGATGACCGGCAGCCGCGCGCCATCGGCGCGGTCTTCGTCGAGCGTGGCACCGCGCAGGTCGTCCGCATGGCCTTCTCCTTCACGCGCGTCGCGCTCAAGGACAAGTCGCTCGAGGACGTCTCGGTGATTCTCGAGAACGGCCTGATCGAGGATCGGTACTGGCTGCCGCGCCGCCAGCAGATCGAGATCCGCCGCAGCGGCACCTGGCTCGACTTCCCCTTTCGCGGGATCATCCGCGGCCGCTGGGAGATTCGCGACTACGACGTCAACACGGGCCTGCCGGCGTCGTTGTTCGACGGGCCGGAGATCGTGCAGGCGCCGCCCGACCGGCAGCGCGCGTTCACGTTCACTGGCGAGCTGCTCGACGGCCTCCCGCCGGACGTGCGCGCCGTGACCGACGCCGATGTCCGCGCCGTGCAGGACGCCGCCCGCGAGCTGGTGCGCACGCAGGCGCTGCAGCGGGCGCGCGGCACCGCGATTCAGGCCCGCAGTCTCGCCGACTTCATTCGTGTCAACCGCGTCGAGGGGCTCGCCCTGGGCGCCGGTGTGACGCAGCGTCTGGGTGGCGGCTGGCGGGTGGGGGCGCAGGGGCGCATCAGCACTGCCGACGGCGACGTGCGCGGCGGTGGCGTGCTGGCCTGGGAGCGTGGCTCGGGCGCCGGCCTCTCGCTGCGGGCGGAGCGTGTGCTGGGCGAGATCGGCGTCGTGCCGGAGGGGTCGGTCATGCGCAATTCGCTCGCCGCGCAGGAGTTCGGCTCCGACTGGACCAGCCCCTTCGAGCGCCGGCAGGTGGTGCTGCGCGCCGACCTGCCGCCGCTGCTCGAGCGACGTTGGCGCGTGGCGCTTGAGGCCGCGGTGGAACGCCACACCACCGCCACCATCAACGCCTCGCCGTCCCGCGGCCGTTACGAGCCGGTGCCTGCCATCTCGGCCGGCGACTTCGTGCGCGGCTCGCTCCTGCTGCGACGGGCCACGGCACTCGGCCCCCTGGGCACCGAGGTCGCACTCGCCTCGTCGGCGGAGCTCATCTCTGCGCGCACGGCGTCGACCACCATCGGCCGCGGCACGATCGACCTCGACGTGCAGCGCCCGTTCGGCAAGGAGCGACTGGTCCTGCGCACCATCGCCGCCGGCGTGACGGGGCGCGCCGTGCCCGTGCAGTACGAAACCTGGCTCGGTGGTCCGGTGTCGATGCCCGGCTACGGCTTCCATGCGTTGCGGGGCCGAGCCGGCGTCTCGCAGCGCCTCGAATGGCAGCATCCCGTGCCGGGCCCGACCATCCCGCTCGGACGCTACGGAAACGTGCCGGGCGAAGTGCTGCTCGCGCCGTTCGCGATGGTCGCGTGGACCGATGGCCGCAGCGCCACCGCCGGCGCGCTGCCACGCGGCACGCGGACCGCGATCGGCATGGGCGCCATTGGGCTCTTCAACCTGCTGCGTCTGGACGTCGCGCGTGGCCTCAGCGACGGCCGCTGGCTCTTCTCGGTGGATGTGACGCGCGACTTCTGGCGGATCCTCTGAGCGACGGCGACTTCGTCGTGCCGGTGCGCGTGAGCATCGTCGACCTCGCCGTGATCCGCTTCGGTGCCGATGGGCTCGAAGCGCTGCTGCTGCGCCGCGCCGCCGGCATGCGCTGCACCGGCGCGTGGGAAATGGTGCACGGCAACATCGAGCCCGGTGAGCGCCCGGAAGCCGCTGCGCTGCGTGAACTGCGTGAAGAGACCGGCCTGCAGTGCGAACGGCTCTATACCATCACGCTCGGCGGGTTCTACCTGCATGCGCAGGGCGTGCTGAGCCTGACGGTCGTGTTCTGCGCGATCATCCCGCCTGACGCGCTGCCGCCGCGCATCGGCGAGGAGCATGATGCCTGCGAGTGGCTGCCGATCGCGGTCGCGATGGAGCGCTGCGCCTGG
>Ga0105045_10000679_pt1 | contig 25755 bp, 17 predicted proteins | sample MAT02_FD_78089 | JGI IMG/M metagenome (GOLD analysis project Ga0105045, IMG submission 78089) | Freshwater microbial communities from Lake Fryxell liftoff mats and glacier meltwater in Antarctica - MAT-02 (megahit assembly) | ecosystem: Environmental > Aquatic > Freshwater > Ice > Liftoff... | reverse complement strand
TGATGCAGTAGGTAAGCAAATAGTAGTAAGAAACATCAATGCTGAAAAAGGTATGAACAGTGAAACATTCACAAGCACTGAATTAGGTGTAAGTGGTGTATTGTTCTACACACTTGAGAGCGGCGATTTCACAGCTACTAAGAAAATGATCATCATCGAGTAATCGATAGAATCATAGAGATTTAGCAATAAGTGTTAAAGCTAATAGCCGTACAATTTTCATTGTACGGCTATTTTTTTGGATAATTGCCAATAGTAATTTCGAGTGTAGCACCATCATTGATACCTAAAGTCATCTTAATGGACTAATTGGAGGCTAGAATTAGCTAGGAGGTAAATAACACCAATGATATTTATAAAGTATTTCAACGGTAAGGCAAAAAAAAATTAATCAACAGATGAAAAAAATATTTGTACAGGACAGCTATAGAATTACTTTTTGAATCATAATCGATGAAATAGGTTGAGTTTATTGGATTATTTTGTATTTATCATTTAAATAACTCAGGTGTTGAGGCACCACTTGTCACTCAAAGCGTGAGCAGGGATTATGAATAAAATAGTTCGTAAAACATAAGTAAGTAGTATTATAAAGACAAATGATGTAAGAACGGAAGTCAATGTTATAAATATTATTCCGCTGGTAGATATTTTAATAGTAGATCTCAATCAGATTTTTCTTTGAAACCAATATATATCGGGGTACCAAAGTTATAACCAATTGCAACACATAACAGCTCGATCAAAGCAATCCATAGAAACATTAACGTAGTACAGTTTTAGTCAGTATTTGGGCTCTAATGAGCTAAAAATACCTATTATATTTATAAAGTAGTTTAACTTTAAGACAAAAAAAAAGACTTTCCACAAGGGAAAGTCTTAAAAGATTTAATTGTTACCACAATATAGATATATATCTTAGTATCTTCTCTCTCTTGGTCTAGAATTAGAATTAAAATCTCTTCTCGGCGCTTGAGGCCTTGGTTCTGCTTTTTTACAAACGATGGTTTGACCCTCGAAATCTGTCTCATTAAGACCAGCAATAGCTGCAACTCCAGCATCTTCACTTCCCATCTCAACAAATGCAAATCCTTTAGATCTACCTGTTTCGCGGTCCATAATTACTTTGGCAGATACAACCTCGCCATACTGTGAAAAAAGATTTTCTAAAGCTTCAGAACTTGTTCTGTAATTAAGCTTAGCAACAAAAATGTTCATTAAATAAAAATTAAAATATAAAAATTGGTAAGAACGATTTCCAGCCTAAACTGGATGTCAACATTCAAATGTCGATACAAAGATAAGATATTAATTTGATAAATATGTATTTTGATGAAAGAATTATTGAATAATCATTCTTTTTTGTGTATAATTAACATTTCATTCATTAAAAATCCATATTTTAACGTAATTTTATTATAATTTTTTTTTATTTTTGAGAATAATATGAAGTTTTTACCTTCCTTTTATCTTTGATTTTGTGGATAGAGTTATTATTTTTATAACTTTATGCCTTCGTAAAATCAAATTCTTTTATTTCATCCTTCAAATTAATAAATATGACAAAAAAATATAAAATTTCCATGCTTTTAATTGTCACCATATCATTTTTATGGTTCTCATCGTGCAGGTGTCACAAGGCAGCATCAAGTGTAGCGATTGAGGGCAAACCTGCAATGATCACATTTCTAGATAGCACAGAAGCAGCGCTCGCAATCATATCAGATGACGTAGATGGCTTTTTCAGCCAGATCACCGCATTGGACATGAGTATTCAGATGAAAAAGAACTATACGGATCGTCCTACAGCTTTGAAAGCATACCAAAAATATCTTCGTACCGAAGTTATGGATTTCACTACGGATGAGAAACTATTTATGGTACGGTTATTTGAGGAAGCTAAGAAGATGTGCGACACACTTAGTCCGCGCATATTTCCAGGTGGTATGAGACTGGTTAAGATCAGACCTAATCATTATGGTCGAGATGTTTATTATACCAGAGGAAACGACATCATGATTCCTGCCAATATTTTTGAAACAATGGATGCTGATAGTCAATTACCTATCATGCTGCACGAGATATTTCATATCATATCTAGATACCAGCCAGAAGTGCGTAAAGAGATGTACAGTTTGATAGGATTTACCAAAGCCAAAACTACACCTATCGCAACTTCACCTTTGGCCGAAAGGCTGCTCACTAATCCTGATGGCGTCACGATGGACTATGTACAAAATTTAGGTAACGAAGTACAAGAGACCGTTGTGATACCATTGATAAAGAGTAAATTTAAAGAATTTTCAGCAGATAAGACATCATTTTTTGAATATTTAGATTTTGATTTATATGAAGTCAAAGATAATAATGGTAAACTAAATATTCTATCAGACGGCACTGCAGCAACCACCGTCGAACTAAAGAAAACACCCAATTTCTTCACCCAAATCAAAGACAATACGCAATACATCATTCATCCTGATGAGATCATGGCGGACAATTTTATGCTCGCACTACTTGCTTACAAAAAAAACGAGTACAATAAATTTTCAAAAGAAGGTAGACAACTCATAGATGATGTCCTCACTATTTTGAAAAGCAGATAATCCCTTTTGTCCTAAACCTATCTTACTAGTCTGTGTTAGGTCTTAAAATCATAAATTATGTTCGGATTGTTCGGTAAGAAAAGTGAAAAAGAAAAATTGCAAGCAGAATACAAAAAGTTGCTCGAAGAAGCTTACAATCTCTCCAAAACGGATAGGAAAGCCTCAGACGCAAAAACTGAGGAAGCAGACTTATTGTTACGAAAGATAGAGTTACTTCCATAAGATCAGTAGGCTTTGAGAGTAATACTGACAGGTGCAGAATGCAGTGGCAAGACCACACTAGCTAATCAAGTGGCAGAAGTTACTCAATCTAGTTTGCTACCTGAGCAAGCTAGGATCTATCTAGACCAAAAAGGACTTGATTATAATCCTGTAGATTTGCTACACATCCTAGTGAAGCATGACGAAGAAGAAATGAAATTGTCTGGATCGAATGACAATTATATCTGTGATACAGATGCGCTCACCCTATACCTGTGGTACCTCATCAAGTATGGCGAGCATCAGCCGTTGATCTATGACTACTGGCGCGAGCACAATGATGGACTATATATCGTATGTGCTCTGGTGGAACCATGGGAGGCAGATCCACAGCGAGAGCATCCTGAGGGCAGAGATCTCATACACCTCAATTATATAGAGATGCTGACACACCATAGATGCAATTTTGAAGTTATAGATGGCACATCAGAAGAAAGATTGTCGCGCGTGATACAATTGATGGGATTTAACGGGTAAAACTATGGGTTTCGCATAGAATTATGTCGTTTAGACGACATAAACTAAACTATTATATAAATTTAATTAGAAAATGTTGGAATTGTCAAAATATTTCCTTAGTTTTGGATTTCATTTGTATTTAAAATTTATTTTTATGAAAAATTTAAATTTTACTTTATTTGCTTTCTTTCTTTATTGATTGTTAGCAATGGTAACAGCCAGTCATTTTTTATTGAGGAAGTGACTAATCAATTTTCTCATTCTAACAACTTTTAAGAAAAAACTGTTATGCTTGATAGTATCACAGAGGTTACTTCACTTCAGGTTGTGAAAATCATGAATCCTTTTGACTATGGTTACAAGGGCAAACTGCAATTAACTACCAATAATAACTTACTACCGCAAAAACAACTTATATCCATTGCTGTAAAATACGCGGGTCCGCAAAAGTATAAATGGAGAGGACAATCCATGGATAAAACTGTAGATATCACTCTGATAAGAAATAGCACTGGTACGTCAGGTACTATCATTAATACACATCCTCGCAAGTTCTACAGGATATTACCATTAGACACCATTCACTCTGTACTCATAAAGATAGATGATGTAGTGACACCCTGCAATCATGACAGTACTGGTGTAAGTGCTGCAGATCCAGTTGTTTTTGGTGATTGTGATGGAGTATGTCCAGGACACATAGATATCCTCATCGTAGTAACTCCGGAGGCAAATCAATGGCTAGCCAGTAACTCTACTAACAGTATAGAGCTGATGATGAGTGACCTAGAGTCAGCTTTTTATAATAGCAATATTCCCCATACCCTTGCATACCAAACAGTTAACTTACCTTTATCTTTATCGTTTACTCCAAATGATTGTCAAAGTGATGCAATTACATTTAGTGGGAATTCACAAATTCAAGGTATCAGAGCATTGTATGGATCTGACTTGGTTGTAGTTTTAGCACTTCCAAGCATATATACCCAAGGAGCTTTGGCTTGTGTCGCAGACATTGGCCCAATATCAAATAGAAGTACTGCTATCGTTCCAGTCGATTTAGGGTTATTAGATCATATATTTACCCATGAAGTGGGACATTTGTTTGGTGGTAAACATCTATCATATCCTAAAGCTCCTAATCCTCAGTGTGCATTTGCACATGCACTATTGTTTCCTCCACCGATATATGCTTTGAACACCGTCATGGGAGGTGCTACCTATAGAATATTACACTTCTCTGACCCTGAAATTATGTATCAGGGTATAGCAACTGGGGTGATCGGTACTGAGAATAATGCTGGCTATATCAGATCAACTGGATGTATAGTCCAAGATTTTGCCGTGTCTCAAACTATAAACCCTATCATCACTGCAGCCGAGGATCACTGTCAAATAGCTTTATCAGCTACTTTAGACGGTACCGTTGCAGGGATTACTTATGATTGGTATTGGAATACTACGGGTATATTTTTAGGAAACAACCCAAGCACTTATTTAGGATCTGGTGCAAACCTAACTGTAGATGATCCATTGCCAGATCCATGTGAGAGCTACTTTATACATCTGAAAGTGAAACTGTACGGTGATGAGATAGGCAATACTACTATAAATCATGGTGGGGGAATATGTATGGCAAATGTGCAATGTGATGGTGGTCCAGTAACTGCAAAGTCCCGACAAAATATGGTAATTGAAACTAAAAACAACAATCAAACTTTTTTAAATCATGAGATAGAAAGCGTAACCATAAATAAGGCATACAGACTATACAATACGTTAGGTCAATTGATATTAAGTACATATGATTATAGCGAAATAAAACAAAAAACCAGTCAAAATTTGCCTCAGCTTTACATCATAATGATTGTAGTAGATGGTGAAATGATTTCTACCTATAACTATTTTTCTAATTAATAAATTCTAACCACATGAGAAAATTAATCTTTATTTTCGTTTTAACGCTTGTCCTTTTTAGTGCTTGCACAAAAGACAGCACACCTGCGCCCGTCGATAGCATTCCATCCTGTGTGCTGCCTGAAGTAAGTACGGACACGATCTCATCTGAAGGAATCTTTGAGAAGGGAAATCAACCGGATGGATTTGCTAAAGGGATGAAGATGGATAAATTGTTCGAAGCAGGTGCAGAAGCATATACATATAGTCCTACGAATTTAAATTACAGAGATTCAACGCTAAATTTATTTATGGAGACCTTTTGGCAAAAAAAGTACGGAGAAGGTCGAAGGGTTGAAACGTTTATACTGCGAGCTTTACCTGCATTCAGAAATAACACTTGTTATCCGCTCACAAATACTATAAATCAAAAAGATTCAATTTATATTATGTATAGAGTCGGTTCTGATGATACAGTAATATCGTGGTACAAACTAGACACAAAAGCCGATAATATGCTAGAGGTACTGGACATAGACTTCACTAAGAAGCGTGTAAAAGCAAAATTTAAGGCAACTTTCGTCTCTAAGAATAACTTCTTACCTGAGTTTCCTCAGCGTGTACGATTCTCAGATGTGTATATAGAGGCAGGATATTGATTAGAGCAGCACATTAATATTGCAAAGATGAAAGATATTAGATACACCTTAGCAAACATGCTTGTTACTGCTTCCAGATTCAATCATGCTAAAGCTGGAAAGGTTTTGAAAGGCTAATAAAAGCAAATCGAACAGTTCAAACAGTTCGACAAATCAAACAATTCAATCATTTCACTCAGTTCGGTAATTATATACCATTAATTTATAGTTTTTGCTAACTTTGCTTTTTTATGTTTATATAACATCAGATTCTAAAGTTAACATCGTATCTAAATGAATACAATCAAAGGTCCAGGTATATTTTTAGCACAGTTTATGGGCGATCTTCCACCACAAAACAGTCTAGCAGGCATATGCGAGTGGGTCGCTAGTTTAGGTTACAAAGGCATTCAGATTCCTACATGGGAAAAGAGAATGATCAACTTGAACTTAGCGGCTGAGAGTCAGACCTATTGTGATGAACTCAAAGGATTAATAGGAAGTTATGGACTTGAGATTACCGAACTAAGTACGCACTTACAAGGCCAATTAGTAGCAGTCAACCCTGCTTATGATGTTATGTACGATGCTTTTGCACCGACGGAAGTTCAAGGCAAACCCAAAGAAAGAACCGAGTGGGCCAAACGACAAGTGCGCAATGCAGGTCTTGCTAGCCAACGACTAGGGTTGACTACACATGCTACATTTTCTGGATCATTGCTGTGGCATACCATGTATCCGTGGCCACAACGACCCAAGGGGCTTGTGGAGATGGGATTCAGAGAGTTGGCCGATAGGTGGCTACCTATCCTCAATCATTTTGAGGATTGCGGTGTAGATATTTGCTATGAGGTGCACCCTGGAGAAGACCTTCATGATGGTGCTAGCTATGAGCAGTTTTTGGAGTATGTAGATCACCATCCCCGCGCTTGTTTGCTTTATGATCCGAGCCATTTTGTGCTTCAGCAGTTGGATTACCTACATTATATAGACTTGTATCATGAGCGAATCAAAGCTTTTCATGTCAAAGATGCAGAGTTTAATCCTACAGGTCGAGGAGGTGTATATGGTGGTTATCAAGATTGGAAAGATAGAGCGGGTAGATTCAGGTCTCTTGGTGATGGACAAGTAGATTTCAAAAAAATATTTAGTAAATTGTCACAATACGGATATCAAGGTTGGGCAGTGATGGAGTGGGAGTGCTGTATCAAGTCATCAGACCAAGGCGCACTGGAAGGCGCACCATTTATAGCGGATCATATCATACAGGTCACAGATAGAGCTTTTGATGATTTTGCAGGAGGACAAGAAGATGATGCGATGTTAAAAAATATACTAGGTCTTGATTAAGTAAATCTTTATGAATTTAAAACAATTATTGAATTATTATTTTCTTTTGGTCAAGGTGTGCATGATTCAAATGGCTTTTATAAATACCACCTTTGCGCAAAATACAAATATTGATATCATCGCTACAGATACGCTTACACAGAACCTTATTCCTATAATTATCTCTGATCGCAATGTAGTGATCGACGGGATAGACATGACACGTGGCGAGTATAAATTTCTTCCTGCTACCTTCCAAGATCCGGCACGTATGTTGACTAGATTTAGCTCTATCTCTACCAATAATGATGGAGCCAATAGCATCGTTTATAGGGGTTTAGCACCAGAATCTATCAAGTGGCAAATATATGGCGCAGACATTATCAATCCTAATCACCTTAGCAATGCTGGAACTACAGACGATCTGTCAGCTCGCTCAGCAGGTGGAGTCAATGCTTTTAACAGTGGCGTCTTGGGTAGGTTTTCGTTCAAAACCAATGCAGATGAGGTTAGTAATGGCGAGATATATAGTGGCGTTTGCCAAATCAATCTCGTACCTAAGCTCAAAGACTATATTGACTTTAACCTTGTAGGCATAGAAGCGGGCAAGAATTTTAGCTATGGCAATAAGAATGCATACATTTCCTATAGGTATAGTTTTGTGGGTCTGCTTGGCGCACTGGGTGTAAACTTTGGTAATGAAAAGATCAATTATCAAGATTTCACAGGGTATTTTGACCTGATCAAGACAGATAAGACTTTCCTCAAAGCCTTTGTAATGCTCGGTACTAGTAGCAATCAATTTTTAGGGTTATCTGATATTGAGGAAGTCACTAGATTTAAAGACCTTAGGAACATAAATTATAACAATGATCTATCGGTTGCGGGGCTGCAGTTCACGAGGATTATGAAAGGAAAGATTTTCAATTCTACGCTTGCTTATTCCTACAATAAGACCAACCATGTAGATTCGTTGAGTGGATTGCTCGATGAACCGCAGTTTATTCTATTTAGCGCAAGCAATACATCCAATAAATCCAGTCTTTTATCTTGGGTCAATTATATCGATGATAAAATAGGGATTTTTGATGTTCAATATGGTCTAAGATCTAATTTTAGATCAGAGAATCTTTCATTTTCGGGTCGGCGAGACTTTAAGATACAGAATGATATACTTACGCTATATCCATACTTTCAGACATCTTTCAAAACTGCATTATTTAAACGATTAGATCAAGCGGATATTAATACTGGTGTGGCACTCAGTGGCAATACTTTGACAAAGGATGTTAGACCAAATTTTCAATTTAAATTATTGCAAAAAGTTAGCAATCCTATCACTTTAGGAGTGAAATATCGGTTTGGAAGTGCCGAGGATCAAAGTTCGATTTATTTGAGGTCATTTATCGAGCAACCTAAACAAGTCGATTACCACTCAGCTGAGATTTTATTTAGGTACAAAAAAGACAATTTTACGTTTGGTTCAGCACTTTTTTATAGTGTTTATAACCAAATTAGTACATTTTCATATACGCCTAATCGACAGTATATCAGTACTTTTAATGGTGCTAATGGTGGAATATCTTTTCTGGATTTGAATGGATCGATATTGCACCTCGGGTACGGACGCGGCAGAAGTTATGGATGGGAAGGCAATTTTGCGCAGGATTTCAAGCATCTCAATAGCAATTGGGCTGTCAGTGGTAATCTAAGCTTGTACAAAAGTCAGTTTTCTACAGCAGATCAGCCTAGAGACTATGTAGATGCGCGATTTGATTACGGCTACACGTCTAATCTCTCTCTTTCTTATTATATCCAAAAACCTAAAAAAGATAGGAATATCACTTGGTTAATTGCTATCAATAATCATGTACGTGGCGGGCAACGTGAATTCACACTGAGGAATGCGACATCAAATTTTGATATTTTCGAGATAGGTGCACCTTTAGACAATAGATTCAGTACCTATCAACGTTTAGATTTAAGAATCACGAGGACCAAAGTTAAGCAAGGCAGAAACTGGACTTCTAAATGGTCACTCGATATCCAAAACTTACTAAGCAATGAGAATCAGGGGTTTTATTTTTATGATTATTATCAACAAAACGTAACTTTACAAAACCAATTGGGGTTAATTCCAGTTTTGAGTTATAGGATAGAATGGATGTAGTCCCATTGTTTTAAGAAATATTAAATACATACAATGCTAAGAAGAGATTTTTTAAATACTAGTAAAGCTTTAGGTTTAGGTGCTTTGATTGGACCAAGTTTTGTAATCAACCATTTGCTCTCAAAGCAAAAATTAGGACAAATAGGTCTTCAACTCTATACGCTTAGAGATATGCTAGCAGAGGACCTTTTAGGGACATTGCGAGCTATCAAAGAAGTAGGATATGACCACATAGAGTCAGCAGGATATAGCAACAGCAGATTTTATGGACAACCAGTCAAAAACTTTAAGGAAATCATTGATGGCGCAGGCTTAAAAATGTATAGTGGTCATTGCAGTACAGGTTTCGGTGGTGAAAAATCAGATATATCTATGACCAATAAATGGGAACAGTTATGCGAAGACGCAGCACTCTCAGGTCAAAAATACATCGTTTTAGGTTATCTACAAGAAGGTGAAAGAAAATCTATAAATGATTATAAAAAGCACGCAGCATTGTTTAATAAATGTGGTGAAGTCGCAAAAAAGTATAGAATGAAATTTTGCTATCACAATCATGATTTTGAGTTCATCAAATTGGATGGAGAGCTACCTTATGACGTGTTATTAAAAGAGACTGATCCTGAACTCGTGAGTTTTGAGATGGATCATTACTGGACTAACAAGGCTGGAGTTGACGGGCTGAAGATCATCAAAAAGAACAAAGGGCGTTTTCCTCTTTTTCATCTCAAGGATATGGACAAAACCTCGGATACGTTTTTTGCACCTGTAGGTTCTGGAAGTCTGGATTTTAAAAAGATTCTTAGGTCTGGCGAAAACGCGGGATTAGACTTAGTATATGTAGAGCAAGACGCATTTCGGGATATTTTGCCTATGGAAGCAGTCACACAAAGTTATGATTATTTATCTAAACTAGAATTTTAATATTTAATGATAGCTAAATTCCGAGTGATCAATAGGGCGTTTACATTTCTATTGGCCGCTCGAATCCTTTTCACAGCAGGAATGCGCATGACGCCTGTGCTTCTTGGATGGTACCTATACGAACTCACAGGTAGCAAGCTTTCACTGGGTATTGTAGGACTGAGTGAAGTATTACCTGCTATATTTTTTGCTTTACCTGCGGGTGTTAAGGTTGACACGAGCGACAAGCATAAATTGATTAGAAGATTTCAGTTGGCTTATGTCCTGCTGATGTTACTTTTTTCCTTTACTGCCGGTCGCTTTTTTGGATTGCTGGAGGTTAGTGATAAGGGTATAGAATACCTTATATATGGTATCGTAGGATTTACAGGATTTCTGAGAGCCTATATTTCACCTGCTTACACAGCATTTTTGGCACAGCTCGTTACCAAAGATCAACTCGTTAGAGCAGCTTCAACCAACAGTATGAGTTGGCTGCTAGCGGCGATTATTGGACCAACAATAGCTGGTTTGATGGTAGGTTTCATCAGTGTCTCGTCTTGTTTTATAGTCGTGGCCACATTAATATTGTTGGCCAATATCGTTTTCAGACAGATCGAACCCAAACCAATCCAATATAACAAAGGAAGCACTAAGACTTGGCACAGTGTGTTAGAGGGACTTACATTCCTAAGGAAAGAAAAAGCATTGCTAGGTGCCATGTCATTAGACATGTTTGCAGTATTGTTTGGTGGCGCAATCGCATTACTTCCTGTGTTTGCAAAAGATATCCTAGATGCAGGACCACAGATATTTGGCGTTTTGATGTCAGCCACATACTTAGGTAATTTCTTAGCGATTCTGTATCTCACTAAGTATCCACTTAAGGGAGGGCAAGGCTTCAAACTCATTTATTCTATCATAGGGTTTGGGGTTTGTATAGTATTATTTGCGTTATCAAAAAACTGGATGCTTAGTTTCATAGCGCTCTTTATAGGTGGGTTATTTGATGGTGTGAGTGTAATTATAAGAAGCACTATCTTCCAATTGTTTGTTCCTGACCAGATGAGAGGGCGAGTTTCGTCTGTAAACAGTATTTTTATAAGTAGTAGCAACGAACTTGGGCAGTTTGAAAGTGGGGTAGCAGCCAGCATCATGGGTACAGTACCGTCAGTGATATTCGGAGGTACGATGACGATACTTATAGGGCTTTACGCCAAAATAAAAATTCCATCTCTGAGGAAACTGGAATACTAAAACAGTAAGTCGAAGCAGTCTTTTTATAGTAACAAAATGTAATAATTTCTTAAAATCAACAAAACTTATAACTTTATTAAAGAATTATAGTTTAGAATTAATATATTTTATTAAATTTGCGGTGTATATTTTAGAAGTTTTGTACTTTTGAAGCATACAATTAAATTCCTTAATCATTTATTTTATTAGACATGAAAATAGTATATTCACTTTTAGTCCTTATCATGTGTAGCTTTAGTGCTTTTGCACAACCAGCTAACAGATCCAAAACTATGGGTACAACCGTAGAGCCAGTTCACGCCGATATCACCATAGGGGGAGCGGCGACTATGATCAAAAACAATAAGAATGCTATATATCTAGATGTTAGAACACCCGAAGAAATCAAAACTGGAAAGGTGTTGAACGCTTTAGAAATGGATATAAAATCTCCCACATTTTCTGCACAACTAGATAAATTAGACAAAAATAAAACTTACATCGTTTATTGCCACGTAGGTGGTAGATCTGAGACAGCTGCAAAAATGATGAAGACCAAAGGTTTTGTTCAGGTTTATAATATGAATGGAGGTTGGAAAGAGTATTCTGCAAAAAATGCGACGAAGTAAGCTCAGTTAGTCACTTTACTTTATTCATTAGTTAATATTTTAATTAGATTACTCAAATGGATAAGATTTGGGACTATATATTCTTTACTTTTGATAAAGGATATTGGAATTATTTGTGGGGGGAGATTACTAATCCTAACCTACATAATTATTTTTATTGGTTGATATTGGTATCCTTGCTTTTTGGATCGCTAGAATTTATGTCACCTTGGCGTAAGCAACAAAAATTTTTTAGAAAAGACTTTTGGTTAGATGCATTTTATATGTTTTTTAACTTTTTCATATTTTCGCTTATCATATACAACGCTGCATCTAATGTAGTAGTTAATTTCTTTAATGATGCTATACTTAGTCTTGTAGGAATAAATCTAGCCGAAATCAATCCACTTTATCAATGGCCACTGTGGGGAGTATTGGTAGTAGGATTTTTTGTGAGGGATTTTGTTCAGTGGTGGACTCATCGATTATTGCATAGATTTGAATTTTTGTGGAATTTTCATAAAGTACATCACTCTGTCGAAGAGATGGGCTTTGCTGCTCACTTGCGTTATCACTGGATGGAGACGATTGTATATAGAAGTATTGAGTATATTCCGTTGGCCTTAATAGGTATAGGACTCTATGATTTCTTTATTATTCATATCTTTACACTCGCCATAGGACATTACAATCATAGCAACATCAATATACCAGATAGAATAGTAGGCGGAGTTATTTTCTTTCTTATAGGTCTAGTAGTTGTATTTGGTCTATTTGATTTTACTGCCTTTGATTTTGGTGGCAATCTGGTAATTCAATTAGCAGTATTGGGATTATTTACTGCCGTAGGGTATTTTATCCTATCTAAGTATGTGAAGTATATATTTAATAGTCCTCAGATGCATATTTGGCACCATGCAGAGTATATACCCGATGGATTTAAATATGGCGTTAATTATGGGATCACTTTGTCTATGTGGGACTATATTTTTGGTACAGCAGCTATACCTACGGATGGACGAGATATCAAGCTGGGCTTTGAAGGAGTAGAGCAATTTCCAAAAAAATTCTTAAAGCAAGAAGCTTATGGTTTATTGAATAAGTAGCGTTCATTGACAATATCCGTAGTTTTCGCTTTGCTATCTTACATTATTTATTTGTCAGCTATCAAATATTATCAAAATAGACATACACATATTTGATTAATCTATTATCTTTGTCTCATGGACAACATTCATGACAAACATTTTAAGGAGAGTTTAGAGCAAAAAGAAAATGCCATTGCATTTCTGAATGTCACCTTGCCCGACAAAGTGTTAGGATTAATCAATATGGATACTTTGACAAAAGCTAAAGAATCTTTCATCACAAAAGATCTCAAGGTGCTGTTTGCTGATATCGTTTTTGATTGCAAGCTTGTCACAGGTGAGGATATCTATTGTTCTATATTGATCGAGCACAAAAGCTATCAAGATCCTTTTGTAGCGTTTCAACTGGGTAGTTATGTATTTGCCGCATATAGAGCACAAATCAATGCAAAGCAACCGTTGAAAGTAATCATTCCACTTCTTTTTTATCATCATGAAAAAGAGTGGAAATTCAGATCTGTAGAAAGTTTCTTTGAAGATTTTCCTGAAGAAATGAAACGATTCATTCCAAGGTTTGATACCGTTTTTTTTGATGTAAAACGGATGTCTGATGAGGAGATCATGAGGGTACAAAATCTTGCAATTGCCACGTTTCTGCTATCTCAGAAGCACATTCACGATCTAGACGGCTTGGTAGAAAAGATCTTAAAAATCGTCGAATCTCTACAAAATTATGAAGAACGGAACTCATTGGCTTCTACACTTGTTTATATAAAGTTACAAGTGGCGAAAGTAGTAGCAAAACAAAATGATAAAAAAGGTATTAACCCACTAAATAAAAAGTTTATGGCAGTAGTAGAAGAGTTATTTACAGATTTTAAAAAAAGAGTTTCAGCTGAGATTAAAGCTGAGATTAAAGCTGCAAGTAAAGCCGAAGGTAAAGCTGAAGGTAAAGCCGAAGGCAAAGCTGAAGGTAAAGCTGAAGGTAAAGCCGAAGGTAAAGCCGAAGGTAAAGCTGAAGGTAAAGCCGAAGGTAAAGCCGAAGGTAAAGCCGAAGGTAAAGCCGAAGGTAAAGCCGAAGGTAAAGCCGAAGGTAAAGCCGAGGGAATTGAGCAAAAGGTAAATGAAGTAGTAGTAAACGGTTACAAAAAAGGATTGGACATATCTATGTTATCCAATATCACCCAATTAACTGAAGTGCAAGTGATTAAAATCCTGAAGGATCACGGATTGATATAATCCGATCAACGTAAAGTTTACAGGAGTTATTGAAGATTTTAAGGCCAAGATTTAGCTATACAAATAAAAAAAGCTTGCATTATTTCTAATGAAAGCCTTTAGTTTTTATAGGTTTAAAGCTTGTTGCTTACAATTCAGGTATTCTTAAAACTTGACCTGGATAAATCAGATCTTCCTTCACTAGCATCGGCTTGTTAGCCTCAAAGATAACTGGATACTTCATCATATCACCATACATTTCCTTTGCAATCTTAGAAAGTGAATCACCATCTTTAACAGTATAGAATCTAGCTTCTGGTTCTTCATTGATTACAGACAACCTATCATCTACAGATGATATTCCTTCTGTGTTACCCACGATTAAAACTACTTTTTCTTTTGATGAAGTTGACTCTACCTGACCATAAATAGTTGCAGTATCACCATCTACGACGACATCTAGATTATCTACATTGATGCCATTACTGATCACTTTTGAATTAAGAGCAGCTCCCTTACTTGCATTTAGAGCTGCTTCCAAATCAGCAGTAGATGACGACACTGTAGCAGTTGGTTTCTCTACGGGTTTTGTTTCATTTGAACCAAATATTTTAGTACCTGCAGACTTTAAAAAAGAAAATAATCTCATAATAAATTAATTATATGTTAAATAAGATCGTTCAATATTGAACATTGTTTAGAATCAAAAAAAGAAAGAAAAAGTTTCAAAATATGAAAAAAACTCTGAACAATGAACTGATTTTATCTCTTTTCTAACTTTAGGGATGATGTGGAAATCAAAAAATATATTAAATTTATTGTTAATAGCCAATTTTATAAAAATAAATATGCAAAATTATAATTTTATAATCATTTGTGATTCAATTAGTTATAATATTTTTATAAAAAATACTATACTTGTTTCGATTAAAACCTAAATAATTTCTGAAAAGCCTTATATTTGCGCTGTTTTTGAAAAAATTAATGATATTATAATACCATGCAAGGAAAAGGTTTAATTAAAGTATTTTTGCTATTGATTACAATAGTATGTCTCACACAGTTCGCGTATTTCATACCTACCAGAAGTGTAGAAAGTGACGCGGATCAGTATGCATCTTCTATAGCAGGGGAAAGCAATAGTTCATCAGCAGCATTTAAATCTGCAAGGGCTGCCTATCTAGATAGTATGAACGGTGTAAGTGTGTTGAATATTCCACTTATCAAGGATTACACCTATGGTGACCTTAAAAAACAACAGTTAGCGCTCGGTCTTGACCTAAAGGGTGGTATGAGTGCCGTTTTGCAAGTGGATCTAGAGGATTTTCTAAAGTCACTAGCAGGTCGTAACAGTAATAATGTGGATTTCCAAAAAGCATTAACAAATGCTAAAGTAGCAATGAGTAACTCACAATCTGATTTTGTGACCTTATTTGTTGATGAGTATAGAAAAATCGCAGGACCAGATAAATTGTCTAGGATTTTTGCAAGAAGTGAAACGCTTGGGGAGATTAATACAGATACAGATGATGGTGTGATCACTAGGTTACTTAGAACTAAAGCTGATGAAACTGTAAATTTGACGTTTGATAGACTAAAGCAAAGGATTGATAAACTTGGTGTGGCTCAGCCCAATGTGTCACTTGATCCCAATAGAGATCTCATAACAGTTGAGATGCCAGGTATAGATAATCCTGCACGTGCTAGACAATTTTTACAATCTAGTGCTAAGTTGGAGTTTTGGGATGTGTACAGATCTACAGATCCTGGTATATCTGAGAGCTTTGTAGAAGCAGATAAAAGAGCTTCCTCTGGTGTAGCTTCTATAGATTCGACTGTGATGGAGATAGATACGATCATGACTCCCAAGTATGATGATCTAGGAAACGTAGTAGATTCTACTATGCAATTGATTCCTAGAAACGCTTCAACAGGTACTACAGGCTCGCTATTAGCAGTATTGTCTCTAGTACCAGGAGGTCAAGGTGCAGTTATAGGCCTTGCTGAAAAATCTAAAAAAGACTTTGTAATGTCTATTTTAAATAGAGAGGACATTAAAGGTCTATTTCCTAAAAACGCTAAATTCATGTGGTCATATAAGCCTTCTCAAGATGAGAATGGAGTATTCACCACTAAATATGAATTGTATATAGCTAAGGTTTTGCCAAATTCAGAACTAGCTCCCCTTGACGGTGATGCCGTCACTAGTGCTGCTCAAACCATCAATCCTTTAAGTGGAAATGTAGAAGTAAGTTTAAGAATGAATTCTGCCGGTGCTAAGAAGTGGGCAGAGATGACTACAAAAGCAGCTAATGATGGTAATAGAGAAATAGCAATTGCCCTAGACAATGAAGTGGTTTCTGCACCTAGAGTTAATGATGCCATCACAGGTGGTTCATCATCTATAAGCGGGAACTACTCAGTTGAGGAGGCAGTAGATTTTGCTAGTATCCTTGAAGTAGGTAAATTGCCAGCTAGAACTAAGATAATCCAAGAATCAAACGTAGGACCATCATTAGGTAAAGCAAATATCTCTAAAAGTATGAACTCTATTTTGATAGGTTTTGCGTTGGTTATATTTTTTATGATAGCATACTATTCTACTAGTGGTATCATTGCTGTTATTTCATTGTTGCTTAACGTATTTTTGATTTTCGGTATATTATCAAGTTTTGGTACGGTATTGACTTTGTCCGGTATAGCAGGTATTGTATTGACTATCGGTATGGCCGTAGATGCTAACGTTATTATATTTGAAAGGATCAAAGAAGAGCTTGCAGAAGGTAAATCTGTTCGTGATGCAGTAAAAGATGGTTTCCATCACTCTTATTCAGCGATAATAGATGCCAATGTTACTACACTTATTACAGCCATTATTCTAGCTTATTTCGGGCTTGGACCAGTTAAGGGATTTGCGGTTGTATTAATGATTGGTGTGTTAGCATCAGTATTTACAGCTATATTCGTATCTAGAATGTTGATTGATTATTGGTTAGACAAAGGCAATAACCTTGCGTTCTTTACTAAATCAACTAAAACACTTTTCCAAACTATTAATATAGATTGGATAGGAAAGAGAAAAATAGCATTCTTGATCTCGGGCACTATAATAGTACTGGGATTAGCGTCTATGTTTACTAGAGGCTTTGACCTAGGTGTCGATTATCGAGGAGGTTACTCTTACAATATTCAGTTTACTAGTGCTCAAAACGTAACTTCAGATCAATTGAGAGAAGGACTAAGTGATGTGTTCGGTGCTACACCTGTAGTAAAGCAAGTAGATTCTGACAATACATATAATGTTACGACTTCATACTTAATCACCGAGACGGCAGATGATACTCCATCTAAAGTTATGGCTAAGTTGCATGAGGGCATTAAAGCAATTGCGAAATCTGATGTTAGTTACGAAGATTTTTCAAACACGGAGACAGGTGACGAAAAGATACACATTACTAGCTCATCTCAAGTAGGTCCTACGATCGCTGATGACCTTAAGAAGTCTTCATTCTATGCGGGTTTGTTTGCGTTGATAGCTATATTTTTGTATCTATTACTAAGATTTAACAGATGGCAGTACAGTGCGGGTGCGATTATTGCGGTTTTCCATGATGCGCTGATAGTTTTATCTATATTCTCAATTGCTAAGGGATTTTTACCTTTCTCATTAGAGATAGATCAAGCTTTTATTGCAGCTTTACTTACGGTTATTGGATACTCAATCAACGATACAGTGATTATCTTTGATAGGATTAGAGAGTTTTTCACCATTCATACCGATAGAGATAAAGACGAAGTCATTAACAGTGCCATCAACACAACACTATCTAGAACGTTGATGACCTCATTTACTACTTTACTAGTAGTAGCTATTTTATTTGTTTTTGGAGGTGCCAGTATCAAAGGATTCTCGTTTGCACTATTAGTAGGTATCATGGTAGGAACTTATTCGTCAATATTCATAGCTGCACCAATCTTACATGATTTAGCTACTGACTTGACTACAGGTAGAAAAGAGAAAGCTAGGCTTAAGGCCGGAAAAGCTGTATAAATTTATACTTATATATTTTAAATTTAAAGAAAAGGTCTAATTGAGCAATCATTTAGACCTTTTTTATTGATTACACTAACGGCTTATAAAATGTAATCCAAATAGACCACACCTTTTAATTGTCTCTTTTGTAATAATAATAATAATAATAATAATAATAATAATAATAATAATAATAATAATAATAATAGAAAAGCAAATACTTTCCAACGCATTTTATGGATTTCATAAAAATATAGATTCTTTATTTGGTACTATTTGGTAAATAGAATTAATTTAAGAAAACAATTTTTGATTAAAAAGGCTTTATCTTGGTACGATATCCAACTGCGAAACAAGTCGCCTTATATTGCTGTTTTGTAATTACGTATAAAGTATTTTTATTACTCTCTTAAAGTTGGTCTAATATCGACTAAACTGTTATAGTGAGAAAAGTATATATTAAATGACAATGAATAGAGTATTTTTCTTAATAAGCTTGGTTTTTAGTGTAAATTCATGTTCGTTTACAAAGAGAATTAAGGATGGTGAAACGGCTTTTGAGAGAAAGCAATATGCCGTAGCTATTCCAATATTAGAAGAAGAGTTTGCTAAATCTAAGTCAAGTGTACAGAAGTCTAGAAAAGCTTTTTTGCTTGGAAAAAGTTATTTAAAAATACAAGAGTTGAAGCAAGCCCAAAACTGGTTTACTCAGGCAGTTACACTAGGATACGGTTCTGAATCTGAAGGAAACCTAGCAAATACACTAAAGCAACTAGAACAATACAGTTTAGCCATTCCCATATATGAGAAAATTGGTAGAGAAACGGGACGGGTCAGAGAGTTTGAGAGGGAAATTTTATTTTGTAGACAAGCAAGTGAGCTGATAACAAGACCCACTGGCTACAAAGCCAAAAGACTTTACGAAAATACGATCACTTCTGAATATGCACCTGCGCTGTTTGATGGTGAATTTCTGGTATTTACTTCTGAGCGACTAGATGCTACAGGAGGAGGCATATATAATTGGACGGGGGAGAAGTTTAGTGATCTTTTCATCATGTATAAGAATGGTGGCGACCTCAAGAGGTTTGATACCACGATAAATACGGACCAAAATGAAGGTTCAGCTTCTTTTTCTAGAGATAATCTACGTATGTATTTTACTAGATGCTATAGTTTTGGAAATGGCGACGACTACTGCAAGCTCATGGTATCTTATAGGGATAACGGATTTTGGACAGAACCTGAGGTTCTTCCATTTATACAAGATAAGGTTAGCTATGGGCAGCCTACATTAATAGAAAATGATAGTATTCTATTGTTTTCTTCTGATATGACTGAGGTAGGAGGGACTTTTGATCTGTATTATACGCAATTGTTTGAAGATGGCTCTTGGTCTGTTCCTGATAAATTGCCAAGTAGTATTAATTCTCAAGGGAACGAAAAATTTCCTACTGGCGATGGTGATACATTGTATTTTTCATCTGATTTCCTTCCTGGGCTAGGAGGTTATGATATTTTTAAGACTTACCTTAAGGCAGACAAATCTTGGTCTTATCCACAAAACATGGGTTCACCTATTAACTCGGGCGCAGATGACTTTTCCTTTTTGGTAGATAATTATTCTAAAAAATCAGCAGGAATTGCACAACAAGGTTTTTTTGTCTCTAATCGATTGGATGGAAACAAAGACGATATATATACTTTTGTCAAAACTATCGTCATCGAACAACCAAAAGAAGTAGCTAAGGTTGAACCTAAAAAATATTTGTATCTTACGGTGAGCACAAAAAAGAAAAATTTTGAAATAGAAAATGATCCTAATTCAAAGTTGAAGGGAAACGTTATACTTAATAATGTATTTATAAAAGTAAACTCTAATGATTCTATACCTCAGATAGAATCTTATACAGACGGCTTCGGGGTTTATTTGACAGAAGTGAAACCTAACAAAAACTTTACAGTTACTGCTTCCAAAATTGGATACCTTAATGCTACTACTGATGTAAGTACTTATGATATTATATATGACGAAAATCAAACTACTAAGACAATCAATGTCATCCTCGTCCTAGATAAAATCTATGAAGACAAAGAGATCAATCTCAGCAATATATACTATGACTATGATAAGTGGGACATCAAAACCGATGCGCTACCTGCACTCAACAACCTCGTCAAGATACTAGTGGACAATCCTCAGATCAATATACAACTATCTAGTCACACTGACTGTAGAGGCGAGGTAGTTTATAACGAAACCTTATCACAAAAGCGAGCACAATCGGTAGTTGATTTCCTTATAGACAAAGGTATAAAGTCTGACCGCTTGATCGCTAAAGGATATGGTGAGTCGCAGCTCATAGATGGTTGCTTATGTGACAATTGTACCGAAGACCAACACCAATCTAATAGACGCACTACCTTTAAGATATTGAAAAAATAAAACTGTTATAGTTTTAATACTTTATAAGTCTGATGTTTGCCATTGCTCAGTATTATATTGAAAGTATAGACGCTAGGCGATAAGTTCTGCATATTGACTTTATAAAGCGTCACGTTTTGTTCATGCTGTAGGATGTGTTCATCTCCCTTCAGCTTAACGACTACGTGACCGTCAGAACCAATGATAATTATATCCTTGACTTTGGAAACCGTAGATATAAATACATCATTAAACGTAGGATTAGGAAAAAGGCTTATATCATCTGTAGCCGTATGGTTAGTGATACTAGTGATGTTAGCTATAGTCATACTTGTAGTCAAGCTACATCCAAGTCCATCTACTATGGTCACTCTGTAGATGCCCGACGATAAATCCTTAATACAATCTAAACCTGATGCACCATTGCTCCACGTTATAGTGATAGGCAGAACTGCACCATTGATGTTAATGCAAATCTGACCATTTTTTGATGAGCCTTTTTCATCTATGATTAGAGGTGATATGCTGAGATCACTTTTAGAGGTTACCAATATGTCAGATACCATCGCTAAACAACCGTTATCATCTGTAATTATAGGCCGATAAACACCATTTGGCAGACCAGTTATTATATTGCCAATCCTTGTGCCATTATTCCATGAAGTAAATGTAGGCAGCTGGCCACCGAAAACTTTGATTTCTATAGTGGCTGATGAATCATTATTACACATATTATCAGTGATAGAGTCCACTTGATAAAAAAACGGTGGGATTGTTTTGATATCAATATTAGGTGAAAGTCCGATACAGCCTTCTGAGTCTGTGATCGTAAGTCTATAACTTCCTCCTTTTAAGTTATAAGTAGTATCAGAAAGGTCGTTTTTAATAAGTTGCAAACCATTACTCCAATTGTAATCTAGCGGTAGTTTTCCGTCATCATTATAGACCGCTATAGATCCTTGATTTATATCATGACAGATATTGTCTTGGAGTAGATTAATAATGACTGAAAGGTTTTTATTGATGAAAGGCACAAATATGTTTGGTAAAGAAGCTTTACATCCAAATAAATCATAAGAGGTAACGCTGTACGTACCGGAAGGGATCGAGTCAAAGGTACTTTGAGAAAGCGGAGAGTGATTCCATGCATAGTTATAGGTAGGTGTACCTCCCGACGTCAATAAAGAGATTTTTCCTTGATTGCCCAGTAAACAGATAGATGGCTGGATAGTATCTGTTTGGATAACTAGAGGTTCGGGTTGGAGCACTGCTATGTTAGATAAAGTATCTTTACAACCTTGACTGTCAGTGACGGTGAGCGTGTATGTTCCTGCGCGAGTATTGAGAAGTACGTTACTTAGCTCAAAATTGTTCCAAACATAAGTATATGGTGGCTTGCCGCCAATAGCTTTGGTTCTGATACTGCCATTGCTTTCGTTGTGGCACCTGACGTTTTCGGTAGATAATAGGACTGCTTCTAGTTTTGGTATTTCCTTGAGCGTACTACTAGCAATACTTATGCAGTCGTTGGCATCTGTGACTGTAACCTGATAGTCGCCAACGGTTAAACTATCTATGAGGTTTGATGTTTTGCCATTGCGCCATAAAAACTTATAAGGTAGCGTGCCACCATTGGCAATAGCCGTTAAAACAGCAGTTTCGTCACCGTAGCATAGCGGGCTTTTGGTTATTAGGATACTAGAGTTTACAGCGGGTGTTGCGATAACTATGATGTTTTCGAGCGAGACAAAACAACCATTACTATCTGTAATTGTAACGTCATAATTTCCTTCGCCGATTTCAGCTAAATTTTTATGATTGATGATTCCATTGGACCATTGGTACGAATAGGGTGGCGCTCCATCATTGTGATTGATGATAATATTGCCATCATTTTTTCCTTTACAGCTTGGTCTGTTTATTTGACTTACTATTGCGTTAAGACTGGTAGAAGAGTTGATTTCTATAAACGGAATATTGGTAATACAGCCACCATTATCTCTTATAGTACCAAAATATACACCCGACTTGAGCCCAGATAACTGTGAAGTTGTAGCACCATTATTCCAAAGATAAGTGTAGGGAGAAGTTCCACCTTTTATAGACGACAGAGAGATGCTTCCATCTAAACTGCCATTACACGACGGATCGTTTTTTTGTATATCAAAGCTTATAGGATTATTTAATGCTAAGTCATCCGTATTTCCATTGCAATTTTCATCTATTCCATTACAAGGGATCTCTATGGCACTAGGATTAATCAAAGGATTATTATCATCACAATCTCCAAATATTAGCGAAAATCCTATATGAGTCGTATTAGAACATCGATCTATAAAATTGGATTCAACTCCAAAACCATCATTGTCACTATCTACATAATATTTTGTAAGGTTTTGTGACGCTGTTGTACCATAAAACTCGATTTGATCAATAGCAAGATCACCTAATACTCCAATGGAAGAAGTGGTAGAAAATCTGATTTTAGCAATTTTATTATTATAATCAGCCAAGGAGATGGTTCGTCTGATCCATTTATCACCGTGGTCGCCTATTATTTCTAAGAGACTTGACCATGATTTTCCATCATCAGTCGAGATCTCAACTGCTAAGTCAGGGATGTCTGGTCCATAACTGTGGTGATAAAATGAAAAATCACATCCTGAATTATTACTTTTAATCGTCAGGCATTTTGATTCTAAGATTACTTTGTTCTGTTGGCCACAAATCGCTGGATCATTTTCTATATAAATGTATTTTCCACCTGTGGTAATATCATTGTTAGGCCCTGTAAAATTAGTATTGGTCTTGCCATTCCATATTATCCACGACACAGATGTGCCTTGGTTTTGCCAGATATCATCACTTATATCGCATGTCAGGTTGCATGCAGGTTCGCAAAGTGGTAATGCATCAAAGGAAGAAACCATGCTTAGTGTCTCGCAGCTAGTCTGAAAAGGTATCTTACAGGAAGTTATTGAATTGCTGGCAATACATGTAGCCACTATACTAGCCATGTAATTAGTATTAGGTATTAAACCTGAAATCTTAAAATTAACTTCATTGCAATTAAAAATAATCTCTCTGTCTGGCAAGCCGTCCGCTGTCAATAGTAATTTTATGGTTTTGCACCTTGAGAAACTATCAAAATCAAGCAATGCTGTAGTTTTGCCAATCTCTGATATACTAAAATTAGTAGGCACTATACATTGCTCTCTATTAAATCTGAGATTGAGAAATTGCAATGTACCGACGTCACGTACAGCACGATCAAAGAAGACTATGCGCCAAATGCCTTTTGCTTCTTGGTTATATGCAAATTTTTGAAAATCTTGATCTGGTTTAAAACTTCCTATATAAGGTGGCTTGCTTTGATTTAGTCTATTACAAGCATTGATATTAAATGAAGTTAAATCTTTACATAAACTATTGCTCGTATCTCCAAAATCATCTGTTACTGTACCATTATGGTCAGAAAGAATCAGTTGTGTCCCTTGTGGCGAGATCAGAGTGATTTTTAGATCTGCGGGCCACTCATGCCGCACTATTAAATCTACTGCTTCAAGAAAAATATCTTTGCCAATGATACCTGATTCATTGACTTCTATCATAAAAATTTCAATGCCATTATCTTTTAATACGAGGTCAACCTTACAGGAAGTAGGATTTGAAAGTGCTGTTTTGAATGAAACTAGGTTCCAGTTGCTTTTTGCTGCATCATGACAAACTGTACGAAGATACAACTCATAAGTAGATGAAGGCTCTAGGTTTGACAGTACTATGCTTGGTTGCAGTAGACCAGATTTAGTAGGCATAAAAGTGCGTACTTGACCTTTTTTTACTACCTCTATTTCCCAGCCTTTAGGATTGGTGTTGCCATCTAACCATGAGATACTTACAGCATCAGTAGTGATGTTGCTGAATGAAATGGAAAAAGGTGCACTGCAATTTTGAGCATAGGTACTGATTTTCGCTAATGCTAAAGTAGCTAAGACAAAAAGGATATTTAAGTATCTATTTCTCAAATTATAAAATGTTTTTACAAAAATACATAAAATAATTGGATTAGGATAAATATATTTTTTTTAACTACAAGAAACTGTAAAATTTTGTTACTTTCTTACAAAATATAATGTAGTTTATTAGTTTATTGAGAAACTAATTTATGAATATTATAAGATACAATTGACATATTTTTTACGCTGATATATTAGTTTTTTTCCAATGTTTTAGTTATCTTTGCACATTAATATTAAAAAATAAAATAACTATACGTAAATGGCAGATAATCAAAGGATTGTTCCGATTAATATAGAAGATGAAATGAAGTCTTCTTATATCGATTATTCGATGTCGGTAATTGTTTCCAGAGCCTTACCCGATGTGCGAGATGGACTGAAACCAGTACATAGAAGAGTGCTATATGGTATGTCAGACTTGGGATTAGCGTTTGGTCGGTCGCATAAAAAGTCAGCTAGAATTGTTGGGGAAGTTTTAGGTAAGTATCACCCACATGGGGATACCTCTGTATATGATGCCATGGTTAGGATGGCTCAAGATTGGTCACTTCGCTACCCATTAGTAGATGGACAAGGTAATTTTGGTTCTATGGATGGTGATAGTCCTGCAGCTATGAGGTACACTGAGGCTAGACTCTCTAGGATTAGTGATGAAATTTTGGCAGACATCAACAAAGAAACAGTTGACTTTAAGTTGAATTTTGATGATTCATTAGAAGAGCCAACGGTACTACCTGCCAGGATTCCAACTTTGCTTATCAATGGAGCATCAGGGATAGCAGTAGGTATGGCTACAAATATGCTTCCTCACAACTTAACTGAGGTAATACAAGGAACTAAAGCAGCGATTGACAATCCAGATATTA
>Ga0105045_10000677_pt1 | contig 25757 bp, 20 predicted proteins | sample MAT02_FD_78089 | JGI IMG/M metagenome (GOLD analysis project Ga0105045, IMG submission 78089) | Freshwater microbial communities from Lake Fryxell liftoff mats and glacier meltwater in Antarctica - MAT-02 (megahit assembly) | ecosystem: Environmental > Aquatic > Freshwater > Ice > Liftoff... | reverse complement strand
CGTCGTGCCATTGCCGCAGACGCAAGACTTCCTTAATCGAAGTTTTATCGACAGTCGTCAAAATATGGACACCATTGTTACGTCCTTGAATAGGATCTACTCTGGCAGCGGTAGCTCCACTGGCGTGAGAGGCGGCTTTAGTTCCGGCGAGGGATCTTCGGCCGAAGGAGTCTCCAACGCGGTATTGAATGTAGTCGAAGTCGAACCCAACAATACAAGATTTGCTCCACAGTATCTCAACTTCGGCGCGAGCGGATCCAAAAGCAATATCGTTAATATAACGGGTAACGCGAGGGTACTGGGCGATACAGATTTTTACTCCTTTGATCTAAATAAAGGTGACATCATTGATGCTCGCCTGAACTCGACGGCACTCACAACGCGAGTATTAGCGTTGTACTCCCCCACTGGTCAGGAGCTGATGCTTGCTACGGGCGATAATCTACTTGCAGCCCCCAACTCGACCACTCCGCGATTTACCGACGGGGCAGTGAATTTAACTTATGTAGTGGATGCTCCCGGCCGCTATCAACTTCGTGTCGGTGACCAAATAGGTTCGTATGCGCTTAACTTGCGGGGTTACCGACCCCGGTCAGAAGCCACGCCGGTAGGTACTATCCCGATTCTATTATTGGATTTCGATGGTGGGCTGTTTAATCCGCAACTTATCAATGCTCCGCTCAATGTTGGGCGATTAACTCCAATAAGCAATGAGTTAGGAACAATCGGCTTAACGGCGGCAGATACGCCTCGCGTAATTGACGAAATTACCAACCGTGTCCAAGTGAAGTTCAATCGAGTGGGGACGACCGGTACCAACGGTTACTTCTTCGGAACTGGTAATCCTGGTGATTTCAGCGTGTGGGTGACGAATACCAAAGACCACCCAGAATTGATCGGTGTTCCCGGGGTTACCCGCATCCTCGTCGGCGCGAATGACGCAACCGACTTTGGTTTCCCAGCGGGCGTACTAGGCGTCGCCCAGTCGGTCGACGTTGGTAATTTTGATCTATCCGAGAATGCAATCGTTCTTGTTGGGCAGACTCTCATAGATGCCGCGGCTGGGCCAATATCGGGTACCTCGACCGCCTTGCAGTTGTTCGCTGAACTAACAGCAATGGTTATTGCTCACGAAGCTGGACATACGTACGGCGGCGTCCATCAGGACCCTACCAATAATGTTTTTGGGATCATGGACCAGTTTTATGATCCAGTCATCTCTGGAGGATTCGGAATCGATGGTATCTTTGGAAACGCTGATGATACGCCTCTTCAATTCACGAAGGACGCATTTGCACCAACCCTTGGAATGATTTTTGGAGGTGGTGTTTCAGACACGATTGCGAATATGGCGTTTGGATTGTCGACCAGCAATCAGGCCTCTTTCGTCTCGGGAACTGTCTATAACGATCGCAATCGCAACGGCGGCCTCAACTCGGGTGAAGAGGGGCTTGCGGGGCGACTGGTCTTCGCAGACTACAATGCTAATGGAATTCTCGACGTGACTGAGCCCCGCGTCTCTACAGCAGCCGATGGAAGCTTTCGTCTGACTTTGCAGCCTGGAACGTGGCGAATAGGAAGTGTTCCTGCTACCAATTGGCAAGTTACCAGCACCGGGTTTCAGACAATCACAGTTGGCTTGGGCCAAACGGTAACCAACATTAACCTCGGACAGTTCTTGCCGAATCAAACGGTCACTGGGTTCAAGTGGGCCGACTTTAACGGAAATGGAATACGCGAGACTGGTGAACCGGGACTCGCGGGTGTTTATATTTATGTTGACCTCGACGGCGACAATCGAATCGATATCGGCGAACCTTCTGCGATTACGAATGCAGATGGCTCCTATGTATTGACGCCTCCGGTTAGCGGTATCTATGCCGTCCGAGAAGTCGTCGCTCCAGGTTTTGTACAGACTTTCCCAGGTGGCTCAACCGCCTCCGCCGATCAGCAAGAACATACCGTCAACTTCAGTCTAGGCGTTCCGTTGCGTGGGCTCGACTTCGGGAATCAGCCTGCTCGCGACTTTGGTGATGCTCCCTTCCCTTATTTGACAACGATTGCACAAGGCGGCGCTAGCGCAGGTTTTAACGCTGGATTAAAGCTTGGAGCTAACATCGACTTTGAACAAGATGGCCTCATTAGCAGTGACGCCATGGGCGACGATATGAGCGGCCTAAGTGCCAATGGAATCGTGGTCGATGATGAAGACGGAGTCATCTTTATTCGTCCAATCGTTCGAGGTGACACTCAGAATGTCTTCCGCGTTTCCGTTACGAATACACTAGGCGCGGCTTCTTACTTGAGTGCTTGGGTTGACTGGAATCAGGATGGTGACTGGGCCGATGCGGGAGAAAAGGTGATCTCGGACATAACAGGCCTCTTCGGTTCGAACGATCTCAGATTTACATCGCCTGCCGGTGCGGCGCTTGGCAATACGTTCGTGCGATTTAGACTATCGGGTAAGCCCGGCGTGCCTTCGGCAGGTTTCACCGAAGTCGGTGAAGTTGAAGATTATCGTATCAATGTTGCAAGTAGTTTAGATTACGCAATCAATGATACATTTACGGTTGCGCGTAGCTCTACAAACAATATTCTGGACGTCCAGGCAAATGACTTTGTGACATCTGTTCCAGGGCAGTCCGCAACGATCACACGCATCGGTCGAGTGGATTCGACACAGTCGAGTACAACCTCGATCACGACAGCAACCGGTGCGGTGGTGACGATCTCTGGTCAGAACATCTTGTACACGCCTCGAGCTGGATTCCAAGGAGTAGATTCATTTACTTACACGGTCATCACATCATCAGGTATTACGGATTCGGCCACTGTCGTTGTGAATACTGTCTTTCAACGAGTAAACCCAGAAGCGATCGACGATTCGTTTGATATTGCCACTGATACGGTTGCGTTCCCACTCAACGTCCTAGCTAATGACCTGCAAGGGCAAGGTGGGGCTCTTAGGATTATCGGCTTCACTCAGCCGATTCGCGTTGGCTCCACCGGAGTTTCGGCTGGCACTATCTCGCTTGGCGATGGCAGTTTGAGTTTGCGATACTCGTCAGCAGCCGGATTCGGCGGAACGGGCTCGTTCACTTACACCGTCGAAGATGGCAACGGTCAGCGATCAACGGCAAACGTCATCGTTCATACATTAGAGGGGGACCGCCTCGACGATCAAGTTGAATTTTCCTTCCGTTTTACAGACTTAGCTGGTACCCCAGTTACCGCAGTGTCTCAAGGCCAACAGTTTAAAGTAGAAATCTTCGTCGATGACCTCCGGGCAGCTGGCGGATTCCAACAAGGCGTGTCTTCCGCATTCTTGGATTTACTTTACAACGCAGGCCTGACTCGACCACAGCCCGGCGTTCCAGGAAGTGGATTTGACTTTGCTGTGGATTTTACGCCTCCCTACAACGGCGCGTCGACCGGTTCCAATGAATTCCCTGGATTGATCTCCAGCCTTGGCGGAACAGCTTTCGTTCCAATCGACACTCCGAATGCGGTACCCGTTGCGATTCTAACGTTTGACGCCATCAACTCTGGAATTGCCGAGTTTGTCGGAGACCCTGCGAATGACTCGCCAAACACCGATGTAGTCTTTTACCGAGGTGGACCAGGCGCGGCGTTCGCTACGACAGTGCCGATTGAACAGGTTCGATACCGCCGTGCAAGTCTTTCCATTTTACCGGTAGGAACAGTTCTCCCTGTCGCAGTTGATGATGGTCAGTTCGCACGGATTGAACCGAATTCAATTCGCAATGAGATCCGTGTTCTGGCCAACGATATTGTCGGCACCAATCGTGTGCCAAGTACCGCTAACCCGAATGTGTTGGTCGGCCCAGAAATTCGCATCACCAACGTTGGCCAAGGTCAACTAGGCAGGGTTGTGTTGGATGACCGTGGTAACACGAACCCCGCCGACGATGTTCTGGTCTACACTCCAAACCCAACGACTAATCCAAACTTTACTGGTACAGATCAGTTTACCTACACGATCACGGATGTCGCTGGAGTTTCTTCTACCGGGACTGTGACGCTCCAAATTGGCAATCAAGCAAATAATACTGATGCCAAGGCTGAGTTGAGGTTAGAAGTCACCAATTTGTCGGGGACACCTATCTCTCAAATTCCAGTTGGCGGTCAATTTCAACTTCGCGGATACGTTAGAGATCTTCGACCTGCGAATGCAGTTCGAGGCGTTTTTGCTGCATACCAAGATGTCTTGTTCGACCGGAATTTGGCGAGCGTGAATTTAGGAGCGGCGCCGCTTAATTTTGCAGTCAATTTTCCGACTACATATGACCAGGCTGTTAGCGGCAACACGCGGCTTCCTGGAATGATTGATGAAATTGGATCGACAGCCAGAGGCAACACGCCTTTGGGATCTAGTGAACGGCTTCAGTTTACAGTGACTCTGACAGCAAATGCCGCTGGTCAATTGAACTTTATCGGTGATCCGGCTGATGTCAAACCGTTCCACGATTCTCTGCTTTTCGAGCCCCAAAATATAGCAGTCGTTCCGTTGTTGCCGAGCGAAATTCGCTATGTAAGGACTTCGATCACGATTGGAAGTGTCGCCAATGGTGAAGGCTTTACCAATAACAGTAATCGATTCGACGTTAACAACGACGGCTTCACTTCCCCAATCGATGTGTTGATAATTATTAACACTTTAAATGATCAAGGAATTCGACGCCTAGCTTCTGCTGGAGCAGGTGAAGGTGAGCAATCGGTAAGGATGTTCATCGACGTCAATGGAGACGGTGTCGTATCGCCGATCGACGCTCTGCAAATTATCAATTTGCTGAATGCACGACTCGCAACCAGTGAAGGTGAAGGTGAATCCCCAGTAGCCACGCCAATCGCTCAAAGCGTTGAAAGCCAACCGGAAGACACCGGGCTAGATGGTATTGTCGATGCCTTGGCAAACGATATCGTCAAGCGACGTCGAGTCTAGCCCCTTAATCTTGATCTCTTATACAGCCGCCGTGCCCTCCTTACTCGCGGCGGCTGTTTTTTTCACCGAGTTAGTCCTTGAAGACGTGCTCTGGCACGCATGTGCAGCAAGTAGTCCCTCGGAATGCTTGCAAAATCGATGACGGAATTGGCGCAGTAGGCAAACATCTGTTGGATCCCCTTGCCGGCAAACGCCTTCAACGTTCTCGAAAGACCCCGGACGCTTTCGTTCTTTTCTAAAGTCATTTTGATGCCGAAAAAAGATTTAATCCAGTGAACCTTGTAGAAAAAAACCAGTCCAGTTAAAACCTATATCTCATTCGTATGAGAGAGCGTAGCTCAGTCGGTAGAGCAAAGGACTTTTAATCCTTGGGTCGAGGGTTCGAGTCCCTCCGCTCTCATTTGGTCGTGACGTATAAAATCCCCATATTTTCCTTGTGAATATGGGGTTTTTTCGTTGTCGGAGTCCATGCCTTCCTTTTCGTCATAATGGCATTGTTTTACACCTTGCCGCATCGAATTGAACCCTGACTGCACACCTATTTGCAACCCTCGGGTTTCCGAATAGTTAACTTGAAGGTCGCTAGCTCCTGTCGCTCGTAATTTCAACGGCTGGCTAAACGCCGATCGCAAGCGAGTGACTGCGTCCGCTTCTGCTTTCGGGAAGAGGTGCCCGTACCGATCCAGGGTTAGCTTGATAACGCTATGACGCATTACCGTTTGCACTGTTTTTACGTCCGCACCTATACGCCGCGCGGTTTAAATTGATGTCTTGTAGCTTGGGACCATTTTCCCGAGCGGGCAGGACGGGACAATGGTCCCATCCTACTTAATCACCTCAAACCAGAACGCGTGGAGGATAATCAGAAGAACCCTGACGCTGTAGTGTGACGGCAGGCATGAAAGTCGAGTCGCCCCCTTCTGAGTCCATCGAGGGTCGTTGTAATCTGCTTCACTCGAAACGGAGTTAGGAAGCCATCGTTGATTTCATTCTTGGGCGAATAGGTGTGACATGGCTCGCCAAAGTAAGCAATAGTATCTATGTTCTCAGCCCGCTTAGGCATCGCGGTTATCGTCGGTTGACGTACATGATGCTCGATGCCAATGTCGTGACAGTTAACGCCGCAAGTGTCTATCGCGTTTTAAGCGATGCTTGCCTACTCAAACGTAACAGTGGGACCACGAAAAAAGGACGGGCTTTGTCCAACCGCTGATTGCCCATCAGCATTGGCATTTGGATATTGCTTACCTGAATATCCCCGGAAAGTTTTACTCCCTTGCAGCGGTACTTGATAATTACAGTCGTTCTGTAGTTCATTGGGACATTCGGCTAAAGATGGAAGAAGTCGACATCGAGATCATCCTTCAGTCGCCAAGGGAAGGTATCCCGATGGGATGAATGTATTCGTCCGCAATCACCTTTGGGCATGGAGGATGCTGTACGCATTGTGACTAAGTTCGTAGGCGAGTGCGACCAAGTCCCGCTTCACAGCGCTATAGGTTACGTGACTCCCAAGAACATGCTTGAGGGTCGGCAAGAGCAGATCCTTGACGAGCGTGACGCGAAGATCGAGGCGGCTAGAACGCGAAGAGTGGAAGCTCGAAGTAAATCATGTCAAGGAAAAGCGACCACCGAGCAAAAACACATCACGGAATTGATCTATAATATGAGTATTCAATCGGAGGATAGGGCTCTGCTGGGAAGCAACCCGAGCGCTGAGTCGATTTCGAATGGAAGTGAGGCAGGTGTTGTGGGGTTGCTCACAACACCGGCTTGCTTAACTTGCATTTGACAGGAAAGCGAAAAATCCAAAGAGCATTGGACGAGCTCTAACTAAACCCGTATCAATAGTTTTTCAAACCCATTGCTAAGCTAAACGCAGCTATGAAAACCACACGTCCCGCTGAATAAATACAGTTAGCCTTACGGCGTTGGAGGCGTTTGGATGAACTTGGGGAGGTAGTCGCTGGTTGAAACACGCAATTTGTCTTTTTGTTTTTCGAGTTGTTTATTGATCTTGATGACTAATTTATCGTCATAGTCCCTGAGATAGTCATCGACAAAACCGCGAAGACCTTTCCCAAGTTCTTCCGCGAGGTCGCCTCGAATTTGACTAATTCGATCGACTTCCATCTTGGTTAATCGCACAGTTGCTTTGGTAACGGTCGGTGAGAATTGCATGTCGGGTGGGAAGACGAGAGGATTCGTTTGCACTGCGACTTCCGCATCAATTTCGGCTTGGACGGCGATGAAGGAATGGGTTGAAATGCTGATTATTTGTATGTCTCGCTGCCACTGGCTGACGCGTCCAAATACTTTTAATGGCGCTTCCAACGTGAGATGAAATGCAAAGCGATTATTTGCAAGGTTTCGTAAATCCCTCATTTGGATCTGAAGTGTTGACTCTGGATCTACTAACTCCAAATGGTAGCGTTTCCACGTACCATGTTTCACCGTTTTGTATTTGCGATAGGTCTCGACTTTCATGCCTTCGCGTCGAAAGCGGAATCCATCGTAGACTTCCTTTTGTTTGCCCCAACTGCGGTTGTCCTCATATGTCGGCGGCAGGTTTTTCAAAACTAGCCATCGAACCATACTGCTCAGAGATGCTTCCTCTGTAGCTGTTGCGAGTGATCCACCATAGGAGGTTTGCAGGTAGCCGTCTAACGAATCCTGGACGGAGACTTCGCACTCGCGCGGACGCTCCGAGGCATCCGGTTCCAGTTGATCAAGCGAATCCAGAAAGTCATCGCCCGCACGCGATTCCGCGATACTGGATCCCACTACACTGTATCCCACTACACTGTCGAACATCCATAATAGTGAAAGGCTAAGTGTGAAAAGCATCTTTCTTCGATAGGAACTCATAAGTTGTCAACCGACCGCCTCGTCCCAAGGATGATTTTTTTAAGTAATCTTCCTCGAAAAAATTCCCAATACCAACACGTAGCGCAATCTAGTGACACGGCCGGATTGGTTCTGAATTCATGTTGTTTTCGCTAGCTTGCGTGGTGCGTTAGTAATGGCAACGCTGGGACGATTCACTATCTTGCGTTGCATGTTAATAATAAGACAAAATAGGAAACGTATTTCGAAACAATTCCTAAGCTGCGCGAAGCGTTCTACTAGTCGAAGCCCACTGAATCCAATCCCGAACCTCGGCTTCATCAGCGACCGTGGCTCCGCGAAGTAATCTTTGCCCAGCCTTGGAGGAACCAAAGCTTACGACCTTATTAGCAAGCGACGATACGGTTGCAGAAGCCAACTGTTCCGCAGTGGTAATTCCGCAAGCAACTAATTGCTGAGCATCGTGTCCACGAAGATTGGGTACGCGACAGACAAGAGTCGCTTGTTGTTGCCACTCCAGAACGTGAGCCGCAGTCATACGTTTATCGTCTAGCTGTGTTGCCAGGGTATTAGGATTAGACTTTAGAAAGTCATGGATCTGTCGAATACCTGAGGCGTTTAATCGCTCGGCAACCCGAGGCCCGATGCTAGGGGCGTCTACGACAGGACTTTCGAGATCGAGATAGAACCGAAGCGTCGATTGCTGAGTTCCGCTAGATCTGGTCGGCGAGGTCGTGCTGCGAACGACTTCCTTGATTGGAGACTTGGAATGGTGGACTGAGCTTGCCGCTGCCGGCGATGAGCTGAATCGTGCGGCCGCAGTGTTAGCGCGAGACGCATGGCGAGATTTGCGATCGCCGGATCGTGATCGCATTGGAAGACCAGTCAGATCTGCTCGAGTCGATCGCTTGTCACGGCGTCCCTCTCTGGATTCGCTTACAAGTCGATGACGTGAGACAGACTTTCCTGCTGATGCGATCCATGTCGTCATACGAGCGATCTCGTAGGCGCTGCCGCTTTGCAGAATACGTTGACCTTGCGAAGTCGTTAAGAATTTTTCGACAAACTTTAGTAAACGTCCAGGAGCTATCGACGAAAGATCATGTGCATCATAGATGCCGCAACCGACCAAAATACGTGCATCAAACGATCGAAGATTTGGTACTGTACACATAAGCCTTTGTTCCGCTTGGCGATCGGCGATCGCGTCTACGGACGGCTCAAGATGCGCAATATGATTAGCAATTATTGTCGGATCTGTGTTTAAGAAGGCACCGACCGAGACAATTCCGATCGAACGAAGTCCACTCGCAAGTGTCCCGTTTCGACTGGAAGCATTCGTCGTCATGCTTGGACCGTCTTCAATGGGGCTTCGTACCGAAAGGAAGTAGGTCGCATTTGTCGAATTGTCGGCGATCGGCGATCTTGGGACTCGGCGGGCACTATGAACGTTGGTCGTCGACCCATTCCATCTCGGATAGTCTGCGAAACGGTAGACGCTTCGCGACGTCATGGGCGCAACGCTTGAGTCGTGCCAGAGTCCGTCATAGGTCGAAGCAGTTTGTGCTTCGGCGACGGCAGCTAGATGTGCATTGATATCTAAGTACGAAGGTTCAAAACTATTGCTTCGATCCAGCCCAGTGACCGCGACAGGTGTATGGCGTATTGGTTGGACATACGAGATGGAATCCATGCTTCGTGCCGCAACTTTGACGACTGGCGAATTCAGTTCAGCGACCCACCCGTGGTGCCCTCGGACTCGCTGAGCGACTTCAGGCTCGCTGGTCATAAGTAGTACTTGCTGGCCATCGCGTGCGAATTCGATTAGAACTCGCACCAAGTGATCCAGTGTCGCGCCGTGAAAACCATCCAGGGCGTCATCGAGAATTAACGGTAGTCGACCGATTCGATACGCGGCGGAATCACATATTGCCATGCGAAGTGCAAGTTCGACCAATTGACGCTCGGACGACTGGGAAGGAGGTACTGCGTGATCGTGACGATTCAAATCGGGACGATAATCACGGTATACTTCGCGATAGCTTTCAGGACGACCGTGTTGCGAAAGACCGGCTGCATACCCAAGATCACGTCGAAGGGCTTCCAGGGCCCAGGTTGGTAGGCGGCGAAGCGAACCCGCCGAAAGTTCTCGCACGTATCGTTCCACGGTGTTTAGGAATGAACCTTGTACCGCGTCGTGGTACGGACCATTGCCTCGTAGTTGTCGTTGAACTTCGGCAAGTCGTTGACGAGTTGTTTCATACAGATCCCAGCTCTTGAGGACCTCCTCGGCATAGAGTACTCGCTGTTGAATTTCTTCTAATTCCCAAGCGGCAGTCGAATGTTGACCCAACGAAGAACGGTCCAAATGAAGCTTATTGTGAAGCTGTTCGGTCTGCGCGACGAGTGCCGACTTTCGAGCTGCAATGACTTCTTGCTCGCGATGAAGATCGGCAAGGCTGACACTTGGGTTCTTTGGTGCAACACGATGTTTGGCGTAACCGACCCAAGTGCCGTAGTGGTCATGCTCTGGTGAATTGGATCGACTATAGCGTCCGTTGCTTGGCGGGTCGGTCGTATCATCACCGCGTGCGTCGACTACTTCTGGACCAGCTACCTCTTGGCCACGTCGGTGTTCCAAGATGGCTCGAGAGAGGTCAGCGAAGCGAGCGTCTAGTTCGGAGATTTCAGCGCGAATCGCGATCAATTGGGATTCCCATCCGCGACCGCTAGAGCTGGTTGCGGCGGCACCATTGGTCGCATGGGCTGCCGATGAGTATCCTGCCGCCGGGAGACTATGACGTGAGGGGTTCAAGCGAATCTCCTCCGCGCGACTTACTAGTCGATCTCGCTCCGAGGCCCACCAGGCCCGATCTCTATCGTCGACTCGAAGATGATGTAGTCTCTGCTCCAATCGGTGCTGTTCAGCTTTCAGTCGGCGATAAGTTTCATCCTGTTGATGACCGGTCGAAACGTGAATGCCTAATTCTCGAGCGGCTTGCCACAATCTTTCGGGAAGCGTTTCTCCCAGTCGACCACAAAATACTGCGTCGTAGATTTCTCCCCCAATTCGATGCCATGGCTGCTCCTGAGAACTGCTTTGCGGATAGGCCCCCTCTATCCGCAAGGAATTCTGTCGACCGAAATGATAGGGGCCATCTAAGCAGTAGTCACGATCGGTCGAACTGTCGGCTGAGGAAATGACTCTCGATGTTCCTGCCGTATCCGCCCACTGGAGCGACCCAACTAGCCCGTCAACCGCCTCTTGACCATATCCACTCGAATCGCGATGACGATGGTAGAGTAGTCCACGAATGAACTTCGCGATGGTACTTTTGCCAGCACCCCGAGCTCCAGAAACCGCATTGAGTCCAGCCACAAATGGACCTAGATGAATTCGATTTGCTCGATTTTGCGGATCAATATCTATGCTTACTAGTCGCATTGGTGGCTCCTCCGTGGCCTGTATTTTCCTAAAACTTCTCCGAGCAATAGAATTTACCGCGATTCCTGCGGGTTACTAAAGATCGACGTCCGCGTAAGTTAGCAGACGTTGGCATTCTGGGTAAAGATGAGTTTAGCGAACAAAACTTAAGATAATTTCGACTATTACCCCCACAATCAAGTCGTGAATCTAGCTCCAGGTTCCCCTCGGCGAGTCATTCAATCTAGACAATCGCCGGGCGTCACCCGTGATTAGTGCCATCGGCTCAGTTTTCGTTCGGCCAGAGTTAAGCCTATGCTTGTTTTGCGAGCTCATCTCGTAGCTTAGCGGCCAGTTCGTACTGTTCGGTTTTCACAGCTTCGGCCAGTCGCTCTTGGAGGCTTGGGCCTAATTGATACTCGCGGCGAAGCGAACTTCGTAGTGCGGTCAGTTTCTCAACCATCTCATCGTCTTCAAATTGGTCTTCCGCGTCATGTTCGGTGAACACCTCTAGCATGGCTTCTAAACCCTTATTGATTTCTGCGATGGCGGGCTGGGCACCGGATTCATCCAATGCGGCAAGCGCTGCCGCTTGGGTACGCTGAAAGAGCACGAACGGTCGGTACTGCTCATGGCTAAGCGTCCAGTCTTCGTCACCGCAATGGTCTAAGCAAACGTCCATCAACGCTAAGGTGTGGTCTGCGTCCTCAATTGCGCGATGATAATGTTGCAGGCGAAGCCAGGAAACGCGACGTTGGTAGTACTGCACAAATTCTCGATCGACCTCAAAGCAATCCTCGTCAGTCATAATGAAGTCGGCGTTGCGTTTTTCTGCATCGAGGAGATAGTCTAAATAGCTTGGGTGACCCTTCGGCTTTCCGCCATCGGGGCGACCTTGGGTTTCCATCTGTAAGACGCCGAGATCAACTCGCATTTGTAGGATATCTCGATTATCCCCTCCTTTAACTAACCGGACGGAAGGGGCTTTGGGATCAAATTCCCAATCTTTCAGCAAGCTGTCCAAATGCTTATTCGATTTCATAGCCTTCTCTTTGGAGCTCAAGTCTTGTGTAAATGAAGTGTCAATTTCAGAATCTGCATCAACACGAATATGAAAAACCGATTTTCCTACGCCAGGGCTCGAGCCGTCGCGATTGCCATGATTTCGGTCGTCCGACTGGTCGCCCTTTGAGTATACCACGTGCTTTCCTCGAATCGAAGATGATTTGTTCTGTAGAAGTTCTAGGGTCATCATTTACGTTGTCTCGAAAAAAGGCCAGTCAGAGAACCGCAAAAGTCACCATTTTGAATTGGGAATTATTCCGAAATAATATGCAGATTTGCAAAAATTAGGATGGCCTTCCAGTCCGTCTTTGCGCCGACGAAGCTAACCGTCCCATCCGCTCGTTGAGCGATTTGACTTGGTTTGGCTGCGTTTGGATTTCTCTTCCAGGCGCCGACGAGCGGAACCAGCGGAAGGCCGTGTTGGCTTTCTTGTCTTGGGAGGGTGCAATGCCTGCAGCACAAGAATCTGGATCTTTTTGATACACTCTCGCAAATTCCCCGCCTGTTCCCGGTGGACTTGACTGGTAACCTGTAAGCTACCATCTTCAATCAAACGTGACTTCGAAAGGACGCGAAGGCGATCCTTGACGCTTGCTGGAAGCAACTCCGTCTGGTGCATCGCCCACTTCAAAGTGACCTTTGAATTGACTTTGTTGACATTTTGCCCGCCAGGACCGCTGCTACGAGCGTAAGATACCTCGAGCTCGGTTGCGGGGATGACTAAATTTTCGTGAATTCTAATGTCTCGCATGATCCCTACTTTCGACGCATCAATACCCATTGCGTTAACAACGTGTTGCGGTGCAATTATAATGTCTGTCCGTGTTTCGCCTTCGTCAAAAGCTATCGATTCATGACTAACCCAACTGGACAATTAATAAATTGCCGCACATTTGCCGGCAAAGTTTGTATCTGCGAGTGGTGGTTCGCCCACGAGCATGTACGTCATAGCGGATGGCCATTCATCAGGCGGGGAAACAGAATATTGGAGTTATTTATTTTGGCTATCGTTGTGCTAGCCATTCAGCGCGGAGGTTTTGCGGACGATGGATCCCCTCGTTCCGTAGCGGGCCCACAAGATCTATCGGAAACAGTTCATGATTTGTGGACCCGACCGAAAGGGCATGATTGGCCTCGTATGTTGGGGCCTCGATCCGACGGTAAGTCTGACGAGAAGAACCCCGTTACCGACTGGAGTAACGGAAAACTAAAGGTAAAGTGGGTTGAGGAAACTGGCATTGGATATGGAAACTGTGTAGTCGCTAAAGGGCGATGTTTTCAATGGGACCGCTTCGGAAATGAAGAACGGCTGACCTGCCGAAATGCAGAAACGGGAGCCAGTCTTTGGACCTGGGCGTCGCCAGTAGTTTATGCCGATATGTATGGATACAACAACGGCCCAAGAAGTTCGCCGGTTGTCGACGATAACTTGGTATTCGTCTTCGGAGTCAGCGGAACATTGGCTGCAATTCGAGTAGACGACGGGAAGCAGGTTTGGCGGAGAGACACCAACGAGGAATTCAAGGTGCAGCAGAACTTCTTCGGTGTTGGGACGACGCCATGCGTCTTCGACGACTTGTTAATTACCATGATCGGTGGAAGTCGAAACGCCGGCCAACCGGATCGATCTGCCGTTGTCGCTTTCAACAAGCGAACTGGAAAAGAGGTCTATCGGGTTGGCAACTACTTTGCAAGTTATTCGGCTCCAATGATTGCCGAGTTTAACAAGGAACCATGGTGCTTGGCGTTTGTTCGTGAAGGCTTACTCCTGTTTGATCCTCGTGACGGCAGCCAGGAGGTGTTCTATCCATGGCGAGCAAAAATCAATGAAAGCGTTAACGCAGCTTGGCCAGTTGTCTCAGGCGATCAGATATTTATTTCCGAAACGTACGAAATCGGGGGAGCTTTGCTACGATTTGATGGGGAGTCACTCAAACCCGAGTGGCTAGACCAAGGGAATGCAAAGCGACAGTCGTGGCGAGCGCACTGGGCGACCCCTATTTTGTATGAAGGGAACTTGTTTGGCTGTAGTGGGCGAAACGAGCCCGATGCAGACCTTCGAGCCATGACACTCTCCGACGGCAAGGTGCAATGGATTCATAGAAATCGAGACCGGACATCAGGGCTATTGGTGGATGGATACTTGATTGTTGTCGGCGAGCATGGATTGATTCAGATGATTGCTGCCGACGCGACAAAATATCGAGTCGTGACAGAAATCGATTTTGGGGAGTTGGTGAACGGATTGACGATCGACGGGTTAACCAGCCGAGAAGTCGAGGCGAGACAACCGCTACTGATGTCGCCGGTATGGGCCCCTCCGACCCTTTCGCACGGCTTGCTTTACCTAAGGGGGAGAAATCGATTGGTTTGCTTAGAATTGATTCCGCAGTGATGCTTTTCTAGGCGAACCAATCGGTATTTGCTTGCCGTCTCCTTCACCCAGCGTCCCCTAGCGATTACGCTGATAGTACTCTCCGCAGCACTATACGAATTCGGGTGCTGCTTTCGGCATAAAACTAACTTACAGTTGAGTTATGAAAATCGCGACCATAACCAATCCATTTCATTTGATTACTAAACGAGCGTTGTTGATCGGACTGACATGTTTGGTGGTTACCGGGCCGCATACGATCATATTGACTCCCGACTCGCCGTTGGTTGCCAAATGTTACGCAGAGGAAGAAAGCAAGAAGGTTGAATCTATGGCGGTTGCCCGTTCAGACTTTGGTATGTTGCCGACAGGCGAGAAGGTTACGTTGTATACGGTTACCAACAGTCGAGGTCATTCCATTCAGATGACGGACTTCGGAGCAATAATCGTATCAATTAATGTCCCTGGAAGAAGCGGCGAGCTCACCAACGTGACTGCCGGGTTTACAACATTGGATGGTTATATCAATCGTCATCCTTACTTTGGAGCTACCGTAGGTCGTTTTGCAAATCGTATTGCGAAGGGAAAATTTTCGATCGGCGAAAATAATTACGTATTGGCAACTAACAATGGTCCGAATCACTTGCACGGCGGTTTAGTCGGATTTGACAAACTAATGTGGACAGTAGAAGAAGTCCGCGATACCGAAAGTATCAGTTTGAAGTTTCATCTAACGAGTCCAGAAGGCCAAGAAGGATATCCTGGTACGCTTAACACAACGGCTACTTATATATGGGATAACAATGATCAGTTGACGATTCGGTTCACAGCTACGACAGACAAACCGACTCACCTGAACTTGACCAACCACATGTATCTGAACCTTGGTGGTACTGCCGCAGGAGCTTCTGTAGCAAAGGTTTTGGACCATCTTCTAACTTTGAACTGCGATCAGTACATTCCTATCGATGAAACATCGATTCCCTTTGGCCAGTTGGCTGCGGTAGAGGGTACGCCGTTCGATTTTCGTGTCGCGCACACCATAGGGGAACGTATTGGGCAAGTTGCGGCGACGTCTGGATACGATCATTGTTTCGTCGTCAACGGAGCAGCCGGTCAGCTTCGCGATTGTGCGACCGTGGTGGATCCCAAGAGCGGACGAGCTTTCGAGCTCAAGACGACGCAACCCGGAGTTCAGTTTTATACCGGGAACTTTTTGCAAGGCACTGCCGATGGCGCTTTCTTAAAGCAACATGAAGCCTTCTGTCTCGAGACTCAGCATTTTCCCGACAGTCCAAACCAACCGACCTTCCCGAGTACTCTTTTGCTTCCTGAGCAAACGTTCGACCAGACAACAAGCATTCGTTTTTATGTGGTTCCGGAGTGAATGAGTTCGCATTGATTGCGTCGAGTGTCACCGGTGTCTTGCTGGTAATGGCCACTGGTGCCCTTGCGCGATGGCTCGGTTGGTTGTCGAGCGCGTCAGATCGGTCTCTCTCGGTTATGATTGCAAACGTACTGCTCCCGGCGCTTTTTCTTGACCGTATCGCGTCGTCCGAAGCATCGCTTGCTGCTGCTGAAGGAACTACTGGGATCATGGCTTCGTTGCTGCCGCCAGTGCTAGGTTTTTGTTGTACCTCTCTTGGATACGTGTTGGCTTGGGCGATTGTAAAAACGGTCGGACCGTTCCTCGGAATCGTCGATCCTGTTACTCAGAATACGTTCGTGTTTACAGTTGGAATTGCCAACTACGGATACTTGCCCTTGCCTCTGGCAGAGCAGTTCTTTCCTGCCGCAGTCGTACCATTGTTGATTCATAATGTAGGCGTTGACATTGCGTTTTGGAGCCTAGGCATTTTGGTTATCAGTGGCGATATCCGAAATGGTTGGAAACGTGTTGTCTATAGCCCGCCAATTTGGGCGATGCTAGTGGCCGTTATGATTCAGATTTCGGGACTCTCATCATGGCTACCCACCTCTCTGATGAAGGCCGCTTCGTCGTTGGGGCAGTGCGCGATTCCCGTTGGACTCATGCTGAGTGGAGCAATCATCGTAGATCATTGGAAGGATGTTCAATGGAGTCGGGCTATTCCGACGCTTTCCCTAGCGTTTACCATCCGATTGATCTTGTTACCAATCGCTTTTCTATCGATTGCGAGAACCGTTCGCTTACCGAACCACTTGGATGAAGTGCTATTGTTGCAAGCGTCAATGCCGGCGGCATCGTTTCCACTGGTGATCGCTAGACACTATCATGGCGATTTACCAACGGCGTTGCGTGTGATTGTCGGAACTTCGATAATGGGTCTCGTCACGATTCCGATTTGGATTGTAATTGGCAAGCAAGTATTAGGAATTCCCTAAGGACGGTTGATTGGAAACCATGGATCTTTCGGAAGAGGCGCAATACGCATCGAGGTGGGTCGAGAAGGTCAGTCCTGAGTCGAGGTTGGTGATTGCCGATGCAGTGAAATCCCTCGACACTCTACCGGTTTCTTTCGATCTGCTTGCGTTATTTTGGAAGCAACTCATAAAGTTTGTAGAAGCGAACCCGGTTCTAATGAGTCGCTTAGACGGACTCGCCGAGTATTGCCAGATAACTCGTTCTCCCCAGGCTCTCCTAGTTTTGTTTGAACGCGACGCTGAATCGCTTCCTGTCCTACTTCGATCGCTATCGATCAGTCCTCAGGTAACACGATGGTTGCTAAGTGATCCCGAAGCCTTCGAATTACTTCGAATCACCAAAGGGAAGCCCTTGGGAGTCGAGGCATTGCTCAGTGACCTTCAAGGTGAATGCAAATATGTAGTGGATGACTCGCATTTGATGGGTGTCGTATCGCGTTTCAAAAATCGTGAGCTAGTACGAATTGCGTTCGGTCAGTGGTTTGGCGACGTCGCTGTCGTCGATACTTACAGGCAACTATCGATACTCGAATCAGCGATTATTCAAACTACGTCGTTGTTCATTTTCGAAAAAGTATCTGGCAGGCTTGGAATTCCGCTACATCCAAGTGGACGACAGGCTCGCCATATGATTTTTGCTTTTGATGGACTGGGAGGTCAGTGTCAAGGCTATAGCAGCCTGTTGCGGCTAATGATTCTGGCCGAAACAAAAGGTCGAACTAGCTCCAGCCGAATCGTATCGAACGCGGATTTCTACGATCGATTCGCGATCGACTGGACTGAACTGATGGCATCTGAATTGACTATCTCTAGCCAGTCGTCCGTCGATACCATCGAATCCAGTCCAATCTATCAGCTCAGTTCGCCCGTTCAACCTCAGCAGATGACTGCTTCTTGGATCGTCGATATCGACGTTGCGTTTCAGCATTACGACCTAACTGGTAGGACTTGGGAGCGAGAACTATTTGTGGGCGCAAGATATGTTGGAGGGGATGAACCGTCGGCAGATCACTTCTTGAGTCGGCTACGTCCATGGATCTATCGACGATACGTGGGCGACGCAGATATTGCGGGACTGGGGGCGATGCAAAGAAAGCTTCGTCGTCGATTGGAAGCTCAGTCATCTCACCGAAGTGAAGCAATCGACGAGTCTCGTGCTATCGGCGATCTGGAGCAAACCATTCGCTTCTTACAACTCCTCCATGGCCATCAGTTTCCGAAACTTCGTATCTCGAACTATGCCGATGCGATTGACATGTTGTATGAACAACGAATTCTGTTGAAATCCGAGTATGAGGTGATCAGAGAGACATACGAGGGTCTGTTGGAGATAAAGTCGATTCATGAATTGAACGCCGATTTCTATCTGGAACCGACAAAGAATGCATTACGTCGGCAAAGCCTTGCTGAATCGATTGAGATGTGTAGAACGGTGGTTCGCCAGCGGCTTGATTCCGAGTTTCCTCATCTTGGTGAAACGGCGGAAGAGACGGATTTGATTTTGGACCCCCTGCCGAACCCCGGATGGGTAAGTGCTGTTCTGAAGCGACATCGATTCAGCGAGGCTACGACTGCTTACGGGCGTCTGATGGAGATGGCGCGCGAGAATGGTCATATCCTCTCCACCCGCAAGTGCCGCTACTACCTATCAAATATTGCGCCACAGCTACTTGCGTCGATCGCCAAAACGCCAGATCCCGATTGGACCTTGATGAATCTGGACCGAGTCACCAACGTGCTCGGAGGAAAAGGGATTCTATGGGAGTTGCTCTCGTCAAGTCCTGCCATTATGCAACTGTTGGTTCGAGTGTGTGGAAGTAGCGAGTATCTAGTCAACATACTTACTCAATCACCGGGCATGATCGACGATTTATTGAATTCGCTCCTCCTGGATCGTCTTCCACGAGAGCAAGAAATGATGCGGATGTTGGACCAACTAAGTCGACAGGCGGACGATCTTGATACCGTAATACGAGACTTCAAATCAGCGATGCATCTCCAAGTTGGCGTACGTGATGTAATGTCGAAAGAAACGATGCTTGACACTCACATTGCGCTCGCTTCGATTGCCAAGGTATGTCTAAGTCGGATTATCGACGCGGAGTATTCCGAATTAGTTAAGAAGTTTGGAAATCCGACGCGGGACATCGATGGTCTAGCATCGACGCGTGACTTCACGAACGCCAAATCCGAAGCGACCGAAATTTTTAACGAAAATACGGCTCGATTTGTGGTCGTTGCCTTAGGAAAGCTTGGTGGGCTCGAGCCGAACTACCGAAGCGACTTAAGCTTAGTCTTTCTATTTGATCACGATGGAACCACTGTCCACGAACAGGCTGGTCGTCAGTCTGTTACCACTACCAATCGCCATTTTTTCGAAGAGTTAGCACAACGCGTAATGAAACGCGTGAATCGCCTGACGCCGAAAGGTCGTCTTTACGAAATTGACTTTCGCTTTGGACCGCTTGGAGAACAGGGGTTACTCGCTATGCGACTGGATCAATTCATCGCTTCTTTCAAAGGTTCGGCCACTAACGCTATTTTTAGACAAGCTCTGTGTAAGGCAAGTCCCATTTTGGGCTCGCCAGAATTGATGCAACGCTGCCAACGCGAGATCCATGCGGTCCTCGAAACCCAACCATTCACCAAGGAGGAGCGTTATGAGTTGCTTCAATCCAGATTGCTATTGGAGCAGTCCGCTTCGCTACACAATCTCAAGCTGGGACTGGGAGGATTTCTGGATATCGAATTTGCAGTCCAATGGTTGCAAATGACGCGAGCTAAAGATTATCCAGAGATCATTGTTCCGAACACCCAACAAGCTATCGGCCGGTTGCAACGTTGTGCAATCCTTGATCCCGTTATGGCCAATCAGCTATTGGAGGGGTACCACTATTTGCGCAGGATCGAATCCGCAAACAGGCTGATGAATACGGATTTCAAGCACGATCTGCCTACTAATGCGATTGAGCTGGAAAGACTCGCCTATTTGACAAGTTCTCCCAGCGGGGAAGCGATGCTGAAAGACATTGATTTAGTGCGACAAAGAAATCGTCAAGTCTTTGAGGCGATCTGCCATTCGGAATCCACCATTTAGGCGTGCGACAGACTCAAGTGTTTTGTTTTGATTGCTTTTGATAGATCGCTTGAATCAAGGCTTCGGTATCTTTGTACTTGTTACCACCAGCTATTGCCGCTTCGATCAGCTTGTGAGCTTCCGCTTCAGAGTGGCCCAGAATAACAAGCGCTTGGTAGGTCTCTTCGACGACACCCGGTTGCTGAAGTTCAGCTCCAGGGGCTTCGCGTCTCACCAGCAACGCGAATTTCGGCATCTTTCGGCGCAGTTTCGCAATCATACGTTCAGCGGTTGCGGGGCCAATTCCTGGCAATGCCGACAACCCTTTGGAATCTTGTTCTTCAATCAAAACAGCAATGTCCTGTACAGGCCGAATCATTGCTCGAAGGGCTTTTTTAGAACCGAGTCCGTCCACCGAGCAGATTAGCTCAAAAAAATCGCGTTCAATAGTCGACAGAAAACCGGTTAATTTGGGCATCAGCTTTCCACCTTGTGCCGCGTTCCCATCAATTGTGTAAAGCGTATGTAATGATACTGTCTTGTTGAGCTCGGACTGCAAGTGCCGCCGAGTATAGTCCGGAATTGCAACTTCGTATTCAAACGGAGGCATTGAGAGTACCGCGATCTCTTCAGTCAGTTCGATTAACAGGCCAGTAATTTTGGTTATCAAGGTGATTATGTTCTCGAAGGAAATGGGGCGGCATTGGCTCGTTCTCCAGCCAATCCACCTATACAATTATTCAACGACAATTTACCGTATTACCTTAACGCGACCGTGGCGATGAATCGAGAGTAGTTTGGCAAGGAAGGTTTGAATGCATGGAAACAACACAACAAATACTCACGGAATCCTCTCGGGCGGCCAGTCGGGGATATAGCTTACCAGGGCGGTTATCGATCTTTCTTGGCCTAGCGACGGTAGGTGGTGTGACGGATCTGTGGACCAAGGAAGTGGTTTTTGCTTGGCGCGGACTACCTGGAATGTCATCACGTTGGTGGTTGATCGAAGGACATGTCGGAGTCGAAACGGCTGTCAATATCGGGGCCCTATTCGGTATGGGAGCGGGGTTTGGCATTTTTTTTGCCATCGCCTCCATCGTCGCGGCGATCGGGATCACAGCTTGGCTTTTTTTGTTTCACGGCGCTAGGTCAATGTGGCTTACCGTTGCGATGGGGCTGGTTTTGGGGGGGATCGTCGGAAACCTTTATGACCGTTTAGGAATCTGGCACGAGCCGCACATGCCCGTGGAATGGAAAAGTGGAGTGAGGGATTGGATATTGCTCACCTATGGCGACTACACTTGGCCGAATTTCAATATTGCTGATAGCTTGCTGGTTTGCGGAGCTGGAATGCTCGCCTGGTACTCGCTGACCCTCAAGTCGACCGACGAGTCGATTCCCGTTACTAGGCCGCCAAACTCCGCAGATTGAATCCCGAAATCTGGCGTCGCCGAATTACTTCAGGTTTAGTCACCCATAGGATATTGATCTATTTCTAGTACACTGTTGACCTAATGAGTGCGCCAAGTTTGTTACGGTGTGCAGTGAGTTGTCTAGCTAGTTGCAATGTAGAATTGTCAGGTGATAGTCGATGCGAACCCGATTTACTTGGGTGTGGGCGATATCTTTTATCGTGGTTTGCCTGTTTTCTAGCAGTGCTTGGAATCAAGTTTCGCCTCTCATCAGTTCCGTCCTCTCTAGCATCGCGATCGGGTTAGTCGCGTGCTCCATGTGTGGACGACTTTGGTGTACCGTCTACATCGCCGGTCACAAAAACGATACGCTCGTTCAGTCGGGACCCTATTCCATTTCGCGTAACCCGCTCTATTTTTTTAGCTGGATTGGAGCGATCGGAATAGCGATGGGCAGTCAATCGCTCATCTTGCCATTGGTTGTCGGTATCGCGTTCCTCATCTATTACCCGATCGTGATCTCGGGTGAGGAGGTATTTCTTGCGGAAACCCACTCTGAGTCCTTTGGTGTTTATAGGCAAACCGTACCTCGTTTTTTCCCAAAGTGGTCCCTACTGGAAGAACCTCAAGAGTATCTGATGAAGCCGATTATTTTTAGAAGGCACGTCTTGCAAGTCTTGTGGTTTGCCTTATTTCTAGGAGGCCTGGAACTGATTCAAGGATTGCACGCTTGCGGGTGGCTTCCCGTCTACTTTACGATTTACTGATTCTTTCCCAATGGTCGATCATCCTCTCACTACAGATACTCGACGACGTCTTCGGTTGCGAATCGGACTTTCTTAGCATAGGCTGACTTGTCCGAAACATCGCGATAACCTACTGCACATCCCACGACCGCCGAAAAATCGGTATCGGTTAAACCCAAAACTTGATCGTACGCTTTGGAGTCTATTCCTTCCATCGGGCATGTGTCGACCCCAAGAACGGCCGCAGCAGCCATCAGCTGGCCCAGAGCGATGTAGACTTGTCGCGTATTCCAGATTTTTAGTGAATCCGCATCCATCTTTTGGACGGTTCCGACCATCATCGCTCGATAGCCCTTCAAGTTTTCGATCGCTACCGCTCGCGTATTTGCAATCGTTTCAACATACCGATCGATATAGGCCTCGTCCATGGATTTCCGTACCGCCAGTACAACCATGTGTGAACAATCCATTGGCTGAGATTGGTTCCATGAGATTGCTGGCAGTTTGGACTTAATCTCCTGGGTTGTAATAACCAGAAACTTCCATGGTTGCAAACCAAAGCTACTAGGGGCGAGCACCATCGACTGCTCGATTGCATTCCACGTGAGAGGGTCTACTTTACGAGTTACGTCAAACGTTTTGACTGCATAACGCCAACGAAGGCGATCCAATAACTGATCAGGGTGCATTAAGTTCATCTTAAGTTTCTAGAATCGGGATTTACTAGGAATCAGCAGAGGTATTTTATTGGCTTGGCAAGTCATGATACACTAGCCGATCTCGTTAGGCCCGTCAAAGCCGCCCAGCAGACCGTGTCGATTCACTTTTCGTGCCCAAAAGTCAGCCTTCAGAAACCATCGTTTTTAATATCTATATCTCTACTTCTTTTTCGAGAATTCAAGTTATGAAGTTCCGATGTATACCGTACCTTGGCGTTGCCGTGTTAGCATCGTGTTTTCATGAAGTTATTCCGCGTGCTTTGGCAGATAGTACGGAATCTCCTCAAGCGGTGGTAGTCAAGTTGAATAAGGATGCGATTCGAATCGCGACCTTCAACGTGTCTCTTTATAGAAAGCAACTAGGACAGCTCGCAAAAGATTTGGAAGCCGGTGATCGACAAGCCGAGCAGTTGGCAAAGATCATTCGTCGAGTGAACCCTGATATTATTCTTTTCAATGAGATTGACGATGATGGAGGGAAGTCGGCAAGGCTGTTTCGCGATCGGTACTTGCACGCGGGCGGAATCGACAAGACACCTCAGGCATGGCCGTTCATCTTTACCCCAAGCGTTAACACGGGCGTAGACTCCGGACTGGATCTAGATGGGAATGACAAATTAGGGACGGCCGTGGACTGTTGGGGATACGGGGAGTATCCGGGACAATATGGATTGGCCGTTTTGAGTCGCTATCCAATTGATGAAACACAAGTCCGTACGTTTCAGAAGTTCCTGTGGAGCGAGATGCCTATGGCAATGCGTCCTGAAAATGTGGACGGCAGTTATTACTGGAGTGACTCTATTTGGAAGCAACTACGATTAAGTTCTAAGACACATGCGGACGTAGTCGTCAATGTGGATGGCGAACGACTACATCTACTGGTTTCGCATCCCACACCGCCTGTGTTTGATGGTCCAGAAGACCGCAATGGTTACCGCAATCATGACGAGATTCGGTTTTGGAAAGACTACGTGGAATCATCGACCGAAGGATATCATGTTGACGATGCGGGAACGAAGGGAGGCTTGGCAGAGCAGTCCTGTTTCGTCATTCTAGGCGACCTGAATGCGGACCCAATCGATGGCAGCGGTATTCATGAAGTTATTCAGGGGTTATTGACATCTCAGCAAGTGAATTCGCGAGTGACACCGCGAAGTGATGGAGCCGTAGAAGCAGCCAAGGTACAGGGAAAGCAAAACGTAACTCACAAAGCCGATGCAGCGAACGATACTGGCGATTTCAATGATGGGAATCCCGGGAATTTGAGATGCGACTTCGTGCTTCCTTCAGCAGATTTGTCTGTAGTAGACAGCGGCGTCTATTGGCCATCGTCAAAAGGACTTTCCCCAGACGACAAGAAAATGATGGACGCGACCGATCATCGCATAGTGTGGATCGATGTGGTCCTGCCAAGCGAAACGACAAGTCGATAGAGAAAACGGCCCATGTGGCATATTGCAGTGGGTTCGATCGCAGTCTTCGCATTATCAGATTCAGGTTTTCATGGTACGAGAATGCAAAAAGCCCTATTCGGTTCGCTTCCACGGGTTCGAGTCGTGGTAAGTGTAACGAAAAGGGCTTTTGTAAATCCCGGATTCAATTGTGTACGTCAAGAAGTTGTCTTCGCGATAACGAACGCCTGAAAGTTATGAGGCAGCGCCAGACTCACCCAGCCCGCGTAGCTCGCCAGGTTGAATGTGATTAGCTTTGCGATTCTCACGTTTGATGGCTTCGTAAACTTCTTGGCGGTGTACGGGAATGTCGCTAGGAGCTTGGATACCAAGCCTAACTTTATCACCGCGGATATCAACAATCGTGATAACAACGTTATCACCGATCATGATACTTTCATCTCGATGTCGCGACAGCACCAGCATGAGCGACTCCTTTTCTCGCAAGGGCTACATCCCGTGCAGCCTGATGTGTGATAGTAACGGATAGGGGTTAAATCATGCCATCCGGTAGCGATTCTGAGAGGTAACTCATTTGATTCGCTATCATCCGGCCCAGGAGTTATCGGCGAGGAGAGTGAATCGAATGAACAACGAAGTTCGGTTTCCGGCGTTTACGACAAATCTAATTCTGCAGGTTATCCGGCACTGGGGCTTTCTGTTGATTAGAGATGCTCTAACGAGTTCAACGACCGTGAGGGCTAGGATCGTTTCGACTGGTTGAATGATGGCCTAGCAGTAAAGTCTATGTAGTCGCGATATTTTTACTATCTGTTAAGGTCCCTTTCTGGCCGATAGCTAGTTGTGTCGTCCATTGTGAAGGCTACGATCGCTCCTTCGATCTCATAGCCGCTCGATGCTCCACCGATCCCGCTCGACAACATAGAAATACCGGTTTGATTGTGAATCCACGTCGCCCTACTCACCTTCGACTCCATACCGAAGATGTTTCCGTCAACGCTCCCAACGATGCAGTACATAGCAATAGTAAACGCTCAATGGAACGCAAAGGCGTCTCGTCGAGTAAACGGACAAACGTCAAAGCGAGTGACGCGAAGGCGATCAACTCCAAAGATGCCTCGGCACCGAAGGCCAAGCAACGTTTGGAACCCAATGTAGGAGCAGACATTCGGACGGTGGATGCCATCCAATCCCAGCTTGATAATTTGGGTGCTGTCGAGGCAATGCATCCTGTGGCTCCGTCTGTCCCTGAGTTGCGAAAGATTGAGACCAGCCCATCTGGTTCGAATATGTCCGGTTCGAATATTTCAGGTTCG
>Ga0105045_10000674_pt1 | contig 25824 bp, 28 predicted proteins | sample MAT02_FD_78089 | JGI IMG/M metagenome (GOLD analysis project Ga0105045, IMG submission 78089) | Freshwater microbial communities from Lake Fryxell liftoff mats and glacier meltwater in Antarctica - MAT-02 (megahit assembly) | ecosystem: Environmental > Aquatic > Freshwater > Ice > Liftoff... | reverse complement strand
GGCTCAGGCCGGTTCGCGCCCCATGCTGGAGAATCTGGAGCGGAGGTGCAGCACGGCCTTGGTGTGGATCTGGCACACCCGTGACTCCGTGACCCCGAGCACCCTGCCGATCTCCTGCAACGTGAGGCTCTCGTAGTAATAGAGCGTCAGGACGACCTTCTCACGCTCCGGGAGACCGTTGATGGCCTGGGCGAGCAGCTGACGGGTCTCGGTGATCTCGAACGCACCCATCGGACCGTGGGTGGAGGTGTCCGCGATCGTGTCACCGAGCGTGATCGCCTCTCCCCGGTCACCGCCCACCGCCAGGATCTCGTCGAGCGCGGCGAGCCCCACGGTGGAGATCTGGGTCAAGGCCTGCTGCAACTGGACATGGGTCCACCGCAGCTCTGCTGCGAGCTCGTCGTCGGAGGGGGGGCGGTGGTGCAACGCCTCGAGCTTCGCGTAGGCCTTCTCGATCTGGCGCACCTTGGCTCGCACCGAGCGTGGCACCCAGTCGATGGAGCGCAGCTCGTCGAGGATGGCTCCCTTGATACGGGCGATCGCGTAGGTCTCGAACTTGAAGCCCCGGTCGGGCTCGAACTTGTCGATGGCGTCGATGAGCCCGAACATCCCGTAGCTGACCAGGTCGGCCTGCTCGACGTTCTGTGGCAACCCGACCGCGACGCGGCTGGCGACGTACTTCACCAGCGGCGAGTAGTGGACGATGAGCGTGTCCCGGGAGGACGCTGCCCCCGACGACTTGTACTCGTCCCACAGGTCGCGGAGCTCGTGTTCAGTTGGCTCGGTGGTTCTCAAACTCGTTCCCCAGGCTCGATCCAGCACTATGCCCTCGGGTGCGAGGACGTGTACACGTGACGTAGTCGTTCCCTGCTGACATGCGTGTAGACCTGCGTGGTACCCAGGTCCGAGTGCCCCAGCAGCTCTTGGACGACTCTCAGGTCGGCACCTCCGTCCAACAAATGAGTGGCGAAGGTGTGACGCAGCGCGTGGGGGTGGGTCGGCACCGGCGAACGGCGGTCGAGGATCCGCCGCACATCGCGTGGAGCCAGGCGCTTCCCAGCGGCATTGTGGAACAGCGCGACGGCGTCGGTGCACGAGTTGCGGACGCCGTCCACGTGCTGCGCGCGTGCGCCGTCGAACCAGTCCGACAGCCGCTGTGCACTGGGCTCGCTCAGTGGCACGGCCCGTTGCTTGGCACCCTTGCCCCAGACGGTCACCCGCCGTCGCGGGATGTCGACCTGATCCACGTCCAGCCCGCAGAGCTCCGAGACGCGCAGCCCGGACCCGTAGAGCAGTTCCAGCACGGCATCGTCGCGCGCCACCACGGCGGCGTCCGACTCGATCGAGGCAGATGAGGGATCGTCGAGGATCTGGTTGAGCTCGTCGGCACGCAACACCCGCGGCAGACGATTGGAGCCGCTGGGAGCCGACAGCCCCACGGTGGGGTCGACGCCGACGACGTCGTGGTGCAGTGACCATCCGAAGTAGCGACGCAGCGCAGCGATCTTGCGCGCGATCGTGGCCGGGGCCAGCCGGCGGTCGCGCAGCGACGCCAGGTAGCGCCGCAGATCGGCGCGCTCGATGGCGCCCGGGTCGTCGATGCCCCGGGTCGCGCACCACTGCACCAGGTCCGACAGATCGCGCCGGTACACCGCGAGGGTCGACGGGGCGAGCGCCGTGGCGTCGAGGTACCGCTCCACCTGCCACGAGGAGTCCACCGTGGTGGCAACATCGGTTCGCACGTCGTCCATACCCCCCATCGGATCGCCAGGCCTCTCGCTGCGTAGCGTAGCCACCACACAGCGTGGCTGCGAATGCTGGTCCCACGAACGCCTGAACCTCGACACTACGCAGCGTCGCTGGGCGGGCCGGGGACCCGGGCAACCCGTTCGATCCAGCCGCCGCTGCGGCGCACCCAGTCGTCGGCCTCGAGCTGGAACAGCGCCGCAGCCAGCGCGGCAAGGCCCAACCCGCTCGCCCCCGCGACCTGCTCGACCGACATGGGACGCCAGCCGAGCTGATCCAACACCGCTGCGGCATCGCCGGTCGGTGCCGCTCGACGTTCGACCGACGCGGACCGAACCCCGAAGGCATCCGGGGCTCTGACCCCGTGGCCGATCGCCATCAAGATGTCCTCGACGCTCCGACACACGAGCGCACCGTCCGCGATCAGTTCGTTCGTGCCGTCCGAGACCCTGCTGTCGATCGGGCCGGGCACCGCCAGGACCGGGACGTCTCGCGCCATGGCCTCTCGCACCGTGTGCATGGACCCCCCGGCGCCGGAAGACTCGACCACCACCACAGCCTGAGCGGTGGCAGCGATGATCCGGTTGCGGACCGGGAATCGCCAGGGCGATGCAGCGACACCGGGTGGAACCTCACTGAGGAGCACACCGCGGGTCGCCACCTGCTCGGCGAGCGCCATGTTGCGACGGGGACACGGGTTGTCGAGACCGCCACCCACGATGCCGATCGGTGGGGCGCCACCGCCGTCGACAGCGCCTGCATGCGCAGCAGCATCGATGCCCAACGCGAGACCCGACACCACCGACACACCTGCGCCGGACAGGTGGGCCGCGAACACCCGGGCATGACGACGGCCGTACCCGGTCGCCTTGCGAGTGCCGATGATCGCCACCCGAGGTCCGGTCAACACGTCGACATCGCCGCGATGGAACAGGACCACCGGCGGATCCAGGTCGTTCGCCAGCGCGGGCGGGTACCCCGCACCACCGAGGGTGACCACGCCGATGCCCAACTCGGCGCAGCGACGCCAGACCTCCTCGGGTGTGATCCTGGCGGACCCGGCCCGCCACTTCGACCCGAGCGACGCCTCCGTACCGGCGATCCGGCGCGGCACCTCCGGTAGTCGACCGGCCACGACCCGCTGCCACGCCTGCTGCGGGGTGCCCATCGACAGCAGCCAGCGCAGTCGCGACGGGCCGACCCGGTCCAGGCTGGCCAGGGCGGCGACGTACGCCTCGTGCGGGAGCTGCGGCGACGGGCTCATGCCGCTGCCTCCGACCGGCTCGGCGCTGCGCGCAACAGGATCGCTGCAGCCAGCCGGCGGGCGTCGAGTGGGCCGTCCTCGCCCGCCAGGTCCTGCAGCGTCAGGGCCACCGACCGCACCCGCTGCGCGCCGCGCATGGACAGCGTGGTCGCACCCATCTCGCGGCGCAGCAGGTCGCGCCCGTCGGCGGTCAGGGGCGCGTGGTGCTCCAGCGCGTCGCCGCTGAGCTGACGGTTGCAGGTCACGCCACGCTGCGCCGCGCGCCGGCGAGCGGCGATGACACGGTCACGCACCGCAGAGCTGCTCTCACCTGCGGAGTCCGAGCCGAAAAGCACATCAGGGTCTGGCGGGTCGACCTCGATGCGCAGATCGAATCGGTCGAGCACCGGCCCGGAGAACCTGCGCCGGTACCGAGCGATCTGCACGGGCGAACAGCGGCACTCACCCCACCTACCCGTCCCGCACGGACAGGGGTTGGTGGCCGCCACCAACAGGAATCGGGCGGGAAGGACCACGTGGTGCAGCGCTCGCGCGACGTGGATCACACCGTCCTCGAGCGGTTGGCGGAGTGCCTCGATGTGCGCCGAGGGGAACTCTCCGAACTCGTCGAGGAACAGCACTCCTCCGGAGGCAAGTGACACCTCGCCCGGGCGCAACAGGGCAGACCCCCCGCCGATCATGGCCACCAGCGATGCCGTGTGGTGCGGCGAACGGAACGGGGGACGCGTGGCGAGACCTCGATCGGCACGCAGTTGAGACGCCACCGAGTGCACCCGGGAGACGTCGATGGCCTGACCGGGGTCCAGGTCGGGGAGGATGCTGACCAGGCGTTCGGCCAGCATGGTCTTGCCTGCTCCCGGCGGGCCGGTCATCAAGAGGTGATGGCCGCCGGCCGCAGCAACCTCGAGCGCGGACCGGGCGATGTGCTGACCCTGCACGTCGCGCAGGTCCTTCTCCCGCGGGGCGAGCCGGACCACGACCCGGTCGGGTTCTACCGGCCATGCCCGCTCGCCGCGCAACACCGCCACCAGCTCGACCAGGTCGGTCACCCCGACCGACTCGGGACGCACCAGGCGCGCCTCGGCCAGGTTGGCCTGCGCCACGACGGGCCGGACGTCGGCCAGCGGGTCGAGCGCCGGCAGCACCCCCGGGACGGGCCGCAGGGTCCCGTCCAGGCCGAGCTCGCCGATGAAGCCGAGACCCTGGATCGCCCGCTCGGGCAGCACCTCGGTGGCGACGAGCACCGCAACGGCCATCGCCAGGTCCAGTCCGGACCCTGCCTTCCGGAGGTTGGTCGGCGCCAGATTCACCGTCACACGACGGGTGGGCCAGGAGAACTTCGACGACTGGACCGCGGCGCGCACACGATCGCGTGACTCCCGAACCGATGCATCGGGCAACCCCACGATGGTGAACGAGGGCAGACCGGCGGCGACGTGCACCTCGACCGAGACACGGTGCCCCTCGACGCCGAGCACGGTGGCGGACAGGACCTGGGCGAGCACGAGCGACTCCTCGACGACTCCCCGTGGCGAACACCTGGCGGCGGCGACCACGGGACGCTTGGGCAGCCGGGCTGCGAGCCGCTCGACCAGCGGTGGACCCATCGTAGGGACACCCACCGACACCACGGCGCGTCCCGAGCGGGCATCGCGCACCGGTCAGCAGGCCGTGGGGGCGCGCGTGCGTCAGCACCTGGTCGACCGCGATACTTGGCCCCATGGGCTTCAACCCCGACCGCCAGCAGCGCCGCTCCCCGTGGGACGTGGTCTTCGTCGGCGCCGCGCTCGCCGTGGCCGCCGCGCTGGTGCTGTGGGCATTCCTCGGCTGAGTCGAGGACTCCGTCGTGCCCGACTACACCGCCACCGCCGACTGTGAGGTCCGCCGCGTGCAGCCCTACGAGGCCACCAAGGCCTACCTGTGCCCCGGATGCAACCGCAACATCGCGGCGGGCGTCGGCCACATCGTCGCTGTGCCATTCGACGCACCCGACCTGCGACGCCACTGGCACCATGGATGCTGGGCTGCGCGGACCCGGCGCGAACCGCGCCGCTGAGCGGCATCGGGACACCCTCGGGAGGTGAAGCGTCAGAAGGCGTGTTCGATGACCTCGACGCGGCGTCCGACGACACCAGCGACGTCGAAGCGGACCTCGTCGGGACGGAACGGTGCGGCCTCCCGCAGCCATCTCGCAGCCAAGCGCCGCACACGGTGCTGCTTCGCAGGGCCCACGGCGTCGAACGGTGAACCGAAACGGGACGTCGAGCGGGTCTTCACCTCGCAGATCACCACCGTGGTTCCCCGACCCAGCACGAGGTCGAGCTCACCGTTGCTGCAGCGCCAGTTCCGGGCGAGAAGCTCGTAGCCGCGTTCCTCGTACCATCTCGCCGCTGCGTCCTCGCCGTCGGCACCGAGCCGTCGCGGATCGAAACGTGGATCACCCATGATTCCTCCAACCTTCGCACCTGACGGTGCATGCATGTGGGGGAAGGTGGGACAACCGGACACTCGGCCCGGTCAGCGGGTGATCAGTCCCGCTTCTCCTTGATCTTGGCGGCCTTGCCGATGCGGTCGCGCTGGTAGTACAGCTTCGCCCGACGCACATCGCCACGGCTCACCCGCTCGATCTTGTCGATGATCGGGGAGTGCACCGGGAACGTCCGCTCGACACCGACGCCGTAGGAGACCTTGCGCACGGTGAAGGTCTCCTGCAGGCCACCGCCCTGACGTCGGATCACGGCGCCCTGGAAGATCTGGACGCGCTCCTTGTTGCCCTCGATGACCTTGACGTGCACCTTGAGCGTGTCGCCGGCGGCGAAGTCCGGCACATCGCTGCGCAGGCTGTCGTTGTCGATGATGTCGGTGGGCTTCATGAATCTGATCTCCTCGGGCGGCGCGCGGCCCGCAGGGGCGGGGCGCCGGACATGCGGCTCGGCGATGATAGTGGCTCGCGAGCCGGGCGACGAAAACGGGGCGCTCGACCCGCTCGACCCGCTCGACGGCGCTCAGGTCGGGTCGGAGCCCGCCGTTGCCTCCGGGCCCTCCTCGCCGAGCAGACCGTGCTGCGCCAACAGATCGAGGTCCGCGTCGTCGAGCACCCGTCCCTCGCCGAGGAGGTCCGGGCGGTCGTGCAGCGTCCGCGCCAGCGCTTGGGCACGCCGCCACCGAGCGACGCGAGCGTGATCACCGGAGCGCAGCACCGCCGGCACCTCCCACCCCCGGTACTCCGCCGGGCGGGTGTACTGGGGGTACTCGAGCAGACCCGAGGAGAACGACTCTTCGATCGCGGACTCCGCGTTGCCCATCACTCCGGGAACCAGGCGTCCCACCGCCTCGAGCACCACCATCGCCGCAACCTCGCCGCCGGACAGCACGTAGTCCCCGATCGAGAGCTCACCGTCCACCAGGTGTCGGCGGACACGTTCGTCGACACCCTCGTAGCGGCCGCACAGCAGCGAGAACCCTCCGCTGTCGGCGAGTTCGCGGGCGAACGACTGATCCAGGCGCCGACCGCCGGGGCCCAACAGGAACAATGGACGCGCAGGCTGCTCGCGCTCGACGGTGTCGAAGATGGGACCTGGGGTCAGCACCATGCCCGCTCCCCCACCGAAGGGGGAGTCGTCGACGCTACGGTGCACATCGGTGGTCGCCTCGCGCAGGTCGTGCACGCGCAGGTCCAGCAGCGAGGAACGCTGGGCACGCCCGAGCAGACTGTTCTCGGCGAAGGACGTGACCATCTCGGGAAAGATCGTGAGCACGTCGATACGCATGGCAGCGCGCTAGTCCGCCAGCTCGAACAAGCCATCGGGGGTGTCGACGTCGATCCATCCGTCGTGCGGTGTGCCGACCACGAAGACCACGGGGACCAGCGCGCCGGACTCCAGCACCAGCAGATCTGCTGCAGGGTTGTCGAGCACGGAGCGCACCACTCCTCGGTCGACACCGTCCGCGCTGCGGACGCGCGCTCCGATGAGGTCGTGGACCCACAACACGTCGTCGTCGTCGATCGGTGGAGCGCTCAGGACGAGACCACGCAACGCGTCGGCGCCCTCGCGGGAGTCGGTGCCCTCGAAAGTCACGACCCACCGATCCTGGTGGGCGCGGGACGACCCCACGACGAGATCGCCCCGATCGGTGGAGAGGACGGTGCCCGGAGCCACTCGCTCCGAACGGTCGGTGGAGAGCAGCACCACGACCTCTCCGCGGAGCCCATGGGCCTTGGTGATGCGGCCGACCTCCAACAGACGTGGCGCATCGGGCGCACCGGGATCCGGCGCGTCGGGCACGGCGTCGTCAGTCGACGAACTCGACGTCGATCTCGACGCCGTCACGAGCCGCAGCGGCACGGGTCACGGTACGGATAGCGGAAGCCATACGGCCTCGCTTGCCGATGATGCGGCCCATGTCGCCGTCCGCGACGTAGAGGTTCAGCTGCGACCGGGGTGAACCGTCGACGATCTCGACTCGGACACCATCGGGCTCCTCCACCAGGGAACGGGCGATGTGTTCGAGCACGGCGCTGGCGTGGGCGGGGCGGGCGGCGGTCGAGGTCTCGTCGGTGTCGACGACGGCGTCGTCGCTCACTTGGCGGCCTTCGACGCCTCGAACTCGTCCCACGCGCCGGAGATCTTCAGCAGCTTCTCGACGCGCTCCGAGGGCAGCGCTCCCTTGCGGAGCCACTCGACCGCCTTGTCATTGTCGACGGTGATGGCCGACGGCTCCCGGCGGGGGTCGTAGGTACCGACGATCTCGAGGTACTTGCCGTCGCGCGGCGAACGAGCGTCGGCAGCCACGATGCGGTAGGTCGGCTGCTTTTTCTTGCCCACGCGGGTGAGGCGAAGTCGAACGGCCACGTGTGTGTCTTCCTTCTGTCGGGAACGCACCGGAGCGGTCGTGCCGGTGCGGAATCAGTTCTCGGACGCACCGACGCAACGCGCGCCGGCCCGTCGGGCGGGGCCACATGATGGTCGCAACGACCACGTCACGGCAAGCTCCGGGCCCGGTGCCTCCGCGACCTGGGGGCGTCAGTCGAGACCCGGGAGTCCCGTACCACCCTTGCGGCCGGGGATCTGGGCCTCCATCTCCTCCAGCGTGGGTAGGGCGAACGCCTCCTTGGCGATCTTCGGGGCGGAGCCCTTGGGCGTGACGCGTCCGCCGCCCTTACGGCCCTTCTTGTTCTTCTTGGTCTTGCGCTTGGCGAACTTGTTGCCGCCCATCTGCTGCATCATCTGCCGCATCTGCTTGAACTGCCCGACCAGCTGGGTGACCTCGGTCGCCGAGCTTCCCGAGCCTCGTGCGATGCGGTCACGTCGCGAGTTGTCGATGATGTCGGGACGGGCGCGCTCCTCGAGGGTCATCGAGCGGATGATCCCCTCGATGTGGGCGATCTGGCGGTCGTCGATCTCGACGTCACGGACCTCCTTCGGCACCCCCGGAAGCATGCTCATGACGCCCGACAGCGGCCCCATCTTCTTGAGCGCCTGCATCTGCTCGAGGAAGTCGTCCAGTGTGAACGTGCCGTCCATGAGGCGGGCCGCGGCCGCCTCGGCCTCGTCCTGTTCGAAGGCCTCCTCGGCCTTCTCGATCAGGGTCGCCAGGTCGCCCTCGCCCAGGATGCGCCCGGCCAGACGATCCGGGTGGAAGAGATCGAAGTCCTCGAGCTTCTCCCCCGTCGAGGCGAAAGCGATGGGACGACCGACGACCTCCTTGACCGACAGTGCCGCGCCGCCGCGTGCGTCGCCGTCGAGCTTGGTGAGGATCACGCCGTCCAGCTCGAGGGTCGCGTGGAACGACTCGGCGACGCTCACCGCGTCCTGTCCTGTCATGGCGTCGATGACGAGGAAGGTGAAGTCGGGTTCGACCTCGGCGGAGATGCGCCGCATCTGGTCCATGAGTTCGGCGTCGATCGCCAGTCGACCCGCGGTGTCGACGATGAGCACGTCACGACCCAGTCGGCGTGCCTCTGCAACCGCGCCACGGGCGACCTCGACCGGGTCACCCTGTCCCGAGGCGACCACATCGTCCGGCGCGGAGAACACCGGCACGTCGATCTGGGCGCCGAGCGTGCGCAGCTGCTGCACCGCGGCCGGTCGCTGGAGGTCTGCGCCCACCATCAGCGGGTTGCGGCCCTGCGCCTTGAACCAGCGGGCGAGCTTGGCGGAGTTGGTGGTCTTGCCGGAGCCCTGCAGACCGGCCATGAGCACCACGGTCGGAGGCTTGGAGGCATACGTGATCCGCAGCGTCTCGCCACCGAGGGTCTCGGTGAGCTCCTCGAGCACGATCTTCTTGACCTGCAGCGCCGGGTTGAGCGCCAGCGAGAGTTCGTCGCCGACCGCGCGTTCACGAATGCGGGCCTGGAGGGACTTGACCACCGCCAGATTGACGTCCGCCTCGAGCAGCGCCATGCGGATCTCCCGCAGGACCTCGTCCACGTCGGCGTCGGACAGACGCCCCTTGCCGCGCAGGCGGGTGAAGATTCCGTCGAAGCGATCGCTGAGTGAGTCGAACATCGGGGTCAGAGGGTACCGGAGGACTCGGGGGCACCCTGTTCGAACAGCGCGTCGACGAACTGGTCTGCGTCGAAGTCGACGAGGTCATCAGCTGATTCACCGAGTCCGACGAGCTTCACCGGGATGCCGAGTTCGGAACGGATCGCGAAGACGATCCCGCCCTTCGCCGATCCATCGAGTTTGGTCAGCACCACGCCGGTCAACTCGGTCGCCTCGGTGAACTGGCGCGCCTGTTGCAGCCCGTTCTGCCCCGTGGTGGCGTCGAGCACCAACAACACCTCGGTGACGGTCCCCTCACCCTTGTCGGCCACTCTGCGGATCTTCGCCAGCTCCTCCATGAGGTTGGTCTTGGTGTGCAGGCGACCCGCGGTGTCGGCCAGCACGACGTCAGCACCCTTCGATGCAGCGGAGGCGATCGCATCGAAGATCACCGACGAGGGGTCGCCACCCTCGGCGCCGCGCACCAGGTCGGCGCCACAACGCTCCGCCCAGGTACCCAGTTGCTCTGCTGCAGCAGCCCGGAACGTGTCGCCAGCGGCCATCACCACACTGCGGCCGTCGTCGGTGAGGCGCTTGCCCACCTTGCCGATGGTGGTGGTCTTGCCGACCCCGTTCACGCCGACGAACAGCCAGACCGATGGCGCAGCATCGGCCTCGGCGAGTTCGACGGGGCCCGAGAGGCGCTGCTTCATCTCGGCCTTGACCGCGTCGATCAGGTCGCGCGACGTGGTGATTCCCCGCTCCTTGACCGTTGCGCGCACGGCGTCGAGCAACTCGGTCGCCGGGCCGACGCCGACATCCGCACGGATCAGCGCCTCCTCCAGTTCGTCCCACGAGTCGGCATCGATCTCGGTGCGGGACAGGATCGATCCGACGTAGCCCGAGAACGCCGATCGGGCACGTGACAGCCGATCACGGAACGAGGGCCTCGCCGCCTCCACCAGACGCTGCTCGCTCTCGAGCTCCGCAGCCTCGGCGGCCGCGATGTTCGCAGCCTCCTCCTCGGGGGTCAGTTCAGGACCGGTGATGACCACCTCAGGGGGCATCACCCCCGACATGGGCTCGACGAGCTCGACCTCGGGCTCGATCAGGTCGTCGAGAGCACGTTCGTCGGTACCGACCCGGTCGGGCGGGGTCGAGGTGCCGATGTCGACCGGTGGCGGTTCGAGGATCTCGCCGCGGCCCGGCCGGCGTGCGACGAACGCTCCCGCCACCATGACGATCAGGACGAGTGCGACGGTCGCGGCGATGACGATGACGATGGGGTCCATAGGGCCCGCGAGCCTACTGTGGTCGTCGACCGGTGGATCCCGACCCGGGTCCCTGAACGGTGGATCAGCTTCGGGTAGCCACGACGGGCGCATCGCGACCCGGTGGCCGTACCGTGCACCGGGTCGTTCTCCGACCGACACCCCGCAGACCCCCTCACCCACGAACGATCCCCCAACCACGACGCTGAGCGGTTCCGGCACCAGCCGGGGCAGGAGACAGATGGAACCGTCAACCACCACCCCGACGTTGCCCGGCGCCCCCACCGGGGAGGCCACCCCGCCCGAGGCACAGGTCCTCGAACAGCTGCTGTTCGAGATCAAGAAGGTCATCGTCGGCCAGGACCGGGCCATCGAGCGCATGCTCGTCTGCTTGATCGCCGGAGGCCACTGCCTGCTCGAGAGCGTGCCGGGACTCGCCAAGACCCTGGCGGTGGAGACGTTGGCGACCTCGGTCGGCGGTAGCTTCTCGAGGGTCCAGTTCACCCCCGACCTCCTACCGGCCGACGTCATCGGCACACGCATCTACCGCTCGTCGTCGGAGACCTTCGACGTCGAGCTGGGTCCGGTGTTCGCGAACTTCCTGCTCGCCGATGAGATCAACCGTGCCCCCGCCAAGGTCCAGTCCGCGTTGCTCGAGGTGATGGCCGAGCGACAGGTGACGATCGGCGGCACCTCTCACGCCGTCCCGTCCCCGTTCCTGGTCATGGCCACCCAGAACCCCATCGAGTCCGAGGGCGTCTACCCGCTGCCCGAGGCGCAGCGCGACCGGTTCCTGATGAAGGTCGTGCTCGGGTACCCCTCGCCGAACGAAGAGGTCGAGATCGTCCAGCGGATGGGCACCAACCCGCCGGTGGCGACCAAGGTCGTCGAGATCGAACAGGTCCAGGCCCTCCAGGCCGCGGCGGATCGCGTCTACGTCGACCGGTCGGTGCTGGAGTACGCGGTCAACCTGGTGCTGTGCACCCGCACACCGGAGAACTACGGACTGCCCGAGCTGCGCACGTTCATCGAACTCGGAGCCAGCCCCCGCGCCTCGATCGGTCTGGTGCGCGGCGGTCGGGCGCTCGCGCTGCTGCGGGGCCGCAACTACCTGACCCCGCAGGACGTGTTCGACGTGGCGCCCGAGATCCTGCGCCACCGGATGCTCCTGTCCTACGAGGCGCTCGCCCAGGACGTCGACGTCGAGCAGGTCCTGGGACGGCTCCTGTCGACCGTTCCGGCGCCCCGCATCAGCCCCGCCCAGGGCGGCCAGCACGCAGACCCCTATCTGGGCGCCCAGAGCGACTCACGGCCCTGGGGGGCCTGAGCACGTGCCTGGACTGTCCAACACGTTGGGGCTCGTCGGTGAGCGGCCCGTGGACGAGATCATCCGCCGACTGACACTGGACGTGTCGCGTCGACTCGACGGGATGCTGCACGGCGACTTCATGGGCATCGTTCCGGGCCGGGGCTCCGAACCCGGCGAGACCCGCCGGTACTCCCCCGGAGACGACGTGCGCCGCATCGACTGGAACGTCACCGCACGTATGCAGGAGCCCTACATCCGCGAGACGATCGCTGATCGCGAGCTCGAGACCTGGATGCTGATCGATCGTTCCCCGCGGCTCGACTTCGGGACCGCGTCGTGTGAGAAGCGCGACCTGGTACTGGGGGCCGCCGCCGCGATCGGCCTGCTCACCGCCCGCGGCGGCAACCGTGTGGGCGCCATGATCATGCGGGGACCGAACGTCTCGACGGTTCCCCCGAGACAGGGGCGCAGGAACCTGCTGGGCGTGTTGAACCAGATCCTCGCAGCACCTCGCATCGACGGAGCCGGCAGCACCGACCTGGGGGCCGGACTGCGATCGCTCGGCTCGATGGCGCCGCGACGTGGTCTGATCGCGGTCGTCTCGGACTTCCAGAGCGATCCTGCGACATGGAGCACCGCACTCGGTGCAACTGCCCTGCGCCACTCGGTGCTGTGTGTCCAGGTGGTGGACCCGCGTGATCTCGAGCTGCCACCCGTGGGCGTACTGCACTTCGTCGACCCGGCGACCGGAGCGACCCGAGAGGTGAACACCGACGACGCGAAGCTGCGCGCCCGCTACGCCGAGGCCGCCGGCCGCCAGCACGCGGCGATCGCCTCGGCCATCCGTAGCGCCGGCGCAGACCACATGACCCTGCGCACCGACGGTGACTGGCTGTTGGACCTGGCTCGTCACGTCTCACAGCGGCGCCATCGCGCCGAGGTCACCGCAGGAAGGCGCACCCGATGAGCGAGTGGTTCATGGAGCCGACGCGGCTGTGGCTGCTCGTGGTCGTGGCGGCGCTGATCGGGCTGTACGCGGCACTGCAGTTCACCAAGCCCCGCTACACCGTACGTTTCTCGAACCTGGAGCTGCTCGACAAGGTCGCGCCGAAGCGACCCGGATGGCGGCGCCACCTGACCGCCGGCGTGTTCCTGGCCGCCATGAGCCTGCTCGTGGTGTCCTTCGCCCAGCCGGTGATGACGGTGCAGGTTCCCGAGGAACGCACGACCATCATGTTGGCGTTCGACACCTCGCTGTCGATGGCTGCCGAGGACGTGGATCCCAACCGTTTCGAGGCCGCCCAGACCGCCGCGAAGGAGTTCATCGACGAGCTCCCGGACCGGCTCAACGTCGGCCTGGTCAGCTTCGCCGGCACCGCGCAGCTGCTCGTGCCACCCACCCGTGAGCACGATGACATCAAGGCGTCGATCGACAACCTCGAACTCGACAAGGCCACCGCCATCGGCGACGCGGTGAAGCTGTCCCTCGACGTGATCGAGGACCAGGCAGCGGGTCTCGACGGCGAGTCGCCCGATGCTGCGATCGTGTTGATCTCCGACGGTGAGACCACCGTCGGGCTCCCCACCGAGGATGCGATCCCGCTCGCGGTCGAGGCCGGCGTGGCGGTGTCGACCATCGCATACGGCACCGCCAATGGCGAGATCCTCGTCGACGAGGACGGAGACGGAGTCGGCCAGCTCACCCCGGTTCCGGTCAACGTCGACGAGTTGCGGATGTTGGCCGAGGGAACCGGTGGCACGGCGTACACCGCGGAGTCGGTGTCGGACCTTCGCTCGGTGTACGACCAGCTGGGCTCGACCATCGGGTTCGACGAGCGCCAGGAGGACGTCGCCTACCGCTTCGTCGGATTCGGTCTGGTGCTGTTACTGGTGGCTGCCGGACTCTTGTTGCGCTGGTTCAGCCGGCTCCCCTGACCCCGTCGCTCCCCCAGCGCTGGTCAGCGCTCCACCGCTGCGCTGGTCAGCGCTCCATCGCTGCGCTGGTCAGCGCTCCATCGCTGCGCTGGCCCTCTCCGAGACCACCTTCGATGATCCGCCCGGCTCCATCGTCACGCCGTAGAGCACGTCAGCTGCTTCCATCGTGCGCTTCTGGTGGCTGACGATGATGAGCTGCGCGGTGCGACGGAACTCGGCGACCAGATCGAGGAACCGGTGCAGGTTGACGTCGTCGAGGGCTGCTTCTACCTCGTCCATCACATAGAACGGCGACGGCCGTGAACGGAACACCGCGAACAGGTACGCGAGGGCAGTGAGCGATCGTTCACCGCCCGACAGCAGGGACAGTTTGCGCACGTTCTTGCCGGACGGCTTGGCCTCGATCTCGATGCCGGTCTCCAACAGGTTGTTCGGATCAGTCAGGCGGAGACGGCCCTGCCCACCTGGGAAGAGCGTCTCGAACAACACGGTGAAGTTCTGGCTGACGTCTGCGAACGCCGCAGCGAAGACCTTGACGATCTCCTCGTCGACCGCCCGGATGACCTTGGACAGTTCGCGACGGGTCTGGCGGATGTCCTCGAGTTGACCCTCGAGGAAGGTGTGGCGTTCGGACAGCTCGGTGAACTCCTGGAGAGCCAACGGGTTGATCGGCCCCATGATTCGCAGTTCCCGTTCGAGCTCCCGGACACGTGCTCCGGCGGTGACGCCCTCGGGCAGCTCGGGGCACTCTGCTGCGATGGCGGTGTCCGGCTCGGCATCGAGGTCGTGGCGCAGCGACTCGGTCGCCGCTTCCAGCCGCATGCGTGACTCGGCCTCCGAAATCTCGGCCGCCTGCACACGTGCGCGCACCTCTTCGAGTCGCCGTTCGGCATCTGCGCGTTCGGTCCTGCGGGCCTCGAGCTTCGAGGTCACCTCACGCGCGGCATCGGACTGACGCCGTCGCTCGTCGCGCAACAGCGCCAGGTTCGACTCGATCAGCGCGGTGCGGGCCGTCACGAACCCGCTCAGACGGTCGGTCGCCGCAGCACGTGCCTCGAGCTCGACGCGACGCCGCGCTGCGGAGTCACGTTCCGCGATGTTGCGCGACAGCCGTTCGATGACCTGTTCGAGCCGCTCGTTCACGAAGCGGCGACGCTCGTCGACCCCCGCCGAGCGCACCTCCAGGTCGGTGCGCATCGATCCGACACGGGCGCTGTGCTCCTCGAGATGCTCACGCGCCTGTGCCATGACCGCAGCCTTGGCGCTCACTTCGGCCTCAGCGGCATCGAGACGGGGCAACAATTCCTCGAGGTCGGCGACCCTGGCGGTCTCTCGTGCGTGACGTTCGACCAGTTCTCCGAGATGCGCTCCCAGCGCTTCGAGTTCGGAGCGGGCCTCCTCGGCGTCGCCGGACGATCGACGCGCCGAGTCGGCGAGGGATCTGCGACGCGACTCATCCACGTCGCGGGCGCGCGTCGCCTCTGTCTCTGCCCGACGCGCTTCCCCCACCGCGACCCGGGCGGTCTCGACCAGGGACCGCACCCGGTCACGCTCGGCGAGCGACGAGGCGGAACGCGTGGTGGCCTCCTCGAGCGCCGCGCCGGTGGCCCCGGAACTCGCCGCTCCGACGCGCCACCCCGAGATGCCGAAACGATCGCCGGTGCGGGTGACGACCACCGCCGAGGGATGCAGCGCCGCGACCGGTACCGCCTCCTCCCAGCCGCCATCGATCGCGACCGCCGAGGACAACAGCGCGTCGAGCACCCGCTCGAGACCGCTCGCGTTGCCCTCTCCGGCCAGTGCACGCACATGCCGGCGCACCGGCTCCCCGACCGGGGGCGGGGTGGCGGAGGTCCCGGCCACACCTTCGAGTGCCAGCACGGCGCCGTGGTGGTCACCCTGGCCCAGGGATGCCAGCGACCGCCGGGCTGCGTCCACATCTGCCACCACCACCGCGCCGAGCGCTTCACCGGCGGCGGCCTCGAAGGCATCCTCCCAGCCAGGATCGACCTCGACCAGGTCCAACAGTGTGCCGAGCACGCCGTCCAGCCCGGCCAGGTGCTCTGCACCGGCGCGCTGGCGGGCTTCGTCCAGCGCCAGCGTCAGTGCCTCGACCCGTGCCGACCATGCGGAGTGGTCGGCCTCGGCATCGATCGCATGCTGTTCGGCCTCGCCCAGGGACTGCTCGGCGTCGACCCGGGCCGCGGTGGCCCCATCGAGGGTGGCACCGATCGTCGGCAGCGCAGCCTCGGCCTCGACGCGTTCTCGTTCGGTCTGGTCGACCTCGGCGCCGAGCCGCTCGACGCGTTCGGCCAACGACGTCCGCCGCGTCTCGAGGCGGCTGCGATCGTTGTCGGTGCGCTCGACCGCCGAGCGCAGCGCAGCCAACTCGCCGCGGGTGCCGGCGGCCTCGCCGGTGAGCGCCGGGACGCCGTCGCCCCAGTCCGCCTCGAAGCGAACTCGCTCGTCGGCCAGCGTCGCGTCGGCCTCCGCCAGTTCTCGTGCGCCCTGCTCGATCGTGTCGGCATCGGCATCCGCATGGTCTCGCTCGGCCCGCAGCTGGGCCTGCTCGGACTCCAACGAGGCGATGACACCTGCATCGACCGATGAGCTCAGTTCGCGATCCACGCCGCGGCGTCGCTCGGCCAGTAGCGCCAGCTGCCCCCGGGCCTTCTCCCGCAGCGTCTCGTAGCGCACCAGCGCATCGCCCACGTCACGTCCACCGAGCGACGACAGCTCCGCCTCGGCACCCAGCACCAGCGCGTCCATCTCGGCGAGGGTGGCGCGCAGCTTTTGGTCCTGACCGCGCATTTCACGCTGGGAGCGCGACCCGACCTCGAGCTGGGTGCGCAGTCGTGCCAGTTCCCGACCGGCGACGAACAGCCGGACCGTGCTGAGTTCGGCGATCAGGTCACCATGACGCCGGGCGGCATCAGCTTGTCGTTCCAGGGGACGCAGCTGGCGTCGCACCTCACGCAGCAGGTCCTGGATACGGGTCAGGTTGGCCTCGGTCGCCGACAGCCGGCGTTCGGCGCGTTCCTTGCGACGGCGGTACTTGAGCACCCCGGCCGCTTCTTCGATGATCAGCCGGCGTTCCTCAGGCCGGGCGTTCAGGACCCCGTCGATGTTGCCCTGGGAGATGATCACGTGCTGTTGGCGCCCGACCCCCGAGTCCGACAGCAGTTCCTGGATGTCGAGGAGCCGGCACGGCACCCCGTTGATCGCGTACTCGCTGTCGCCCGAGCGGAACAGCAGACGGGTGATGGTCACCTCGGTGAACTCGATCGGCAGTTGGTGACTCGAGTTGTCGATGGTCAGCGAGACCTCGGCGCGCCCCAGTGCCGGGCGCTTCGAGGTGCCGGCGAAGATGACGTCGTCCATCTTCGCCGACCGCACGATCGACGGCGCCTGAGCACCGAGCACCCAGCCGATGGCATCGACCACGTTGGACTTGCCCGACCCGTTGGGGCCCACGACCACCGTGACACCCGGTTCCAGAGTGAGATCCGCGGTATCGGCGAAGGACTTGAAGCCCTTGATCTGGAGAGTCTTGAGGAACACGTCGCTCCTGGGGTGGTCACCGTGGACGAGGAGGGCCCGGGACGCGCCCGGCGGGTCAGACCTGGGTCTGTTCGCAGTAGTACGTGTACCCGCTACCGAAGCGTGACTTGACGATGGGGCCCCGTGCCCGGGGGCTCATCTCGCCATCGCGCTTGTAGACGGTGATGTACTGCTGGTAGTCGCCAGGTTCGCCCGAGAGCCCGCGCCATCCGTCGGGTCCGAGCGAGGTACCACCGTACTTGACCGCCTCGTGCACGGTTTCCACCACCGCTCTGTACAGGCGGCGGATCTCCTGGGCGGAGAGACTGGACGGAACCCGGTCGTAGCGCAGCCCCGAGTGGAACAGGATCTCGTCGGAGTAGATGGGACCGATGCCCACCATGAAGGTGGGGTCCATCAGCACCGACTTCAACCTGCCGTCACGACGCATGATCGTCTCGCCGAAGGTGGTCCACGAGATGGGCTCTTCCACCGGGTCGAGTCCGAGCGCTGCGAGCTCGGGGCGGAGTTCCCCGAGGTCCTCTGCCGCGACGTACTCGACGGTGGCCTCCTTCTTCGGGTCGATGATCCGCAGCTGCCCGCCCTGGGTGAAGCTCAGCACGAAGGCGGTACCCGGCGCAGCGTCCTCGCGGGGCTGGTTCCTGGTGAGACGGGTGCGCTCCCCCATCGACACGACCAGCAGGTGCGTCCCCTCGATGCCGAACAGCAACAACATGCCGCGTCGGGTCACTCCGGTCAGCTTCACGCCTTCGAGCGCGGCGATCAGGGCCTTCTTGGTCGGCTGTTTGACGATGCCCGGTACGGGCACCTCGACCGCCTTGATCTTGCGTTCACCGATCTCTCTGTCGAGATCGCGTCGTAGCAGCTCGAGCTCTGGAAGCTCAGGCATGGTTCCCCCCTCGGGTCCTACCCGCCGGTTCTGGTGTTGTCACCCGACGAGCGGTGTTCTCGGTGCCGTCGGTGTTCTCGGTGCCGTCGGTGTTCTCGGTGCCGTCGGTGTTCTCGGTGCCGTCGGGCTCGGCGTGCAGACGAACCACCGCGGTGCTCGCAGCGGACTGCTCGGCCTCCTTCTTGGTGCGCCCTTCGCCCTCACCCCACGCGATGCCGTCGAGCTCGACGCTGGCCGAGAAGCGCTTGTCGTGCTCGGGGCCCGTCTCGCTCAAGACGTATCTGGGCAGCTCGCCGAAGCGGCGGGCGGCGTACTCCTGGAGCTTCGACTTGTGGTCACTCGCCAGCCCGCCGTGCACCACGTGATCGATGCGGTCGTCGAGCATCTGCAGCACCACCGAGGTGGCAGCACCCATTCCGCCGTCGAGGTACACCCCGCCGAGCACCGCCTCCATGCCGTCGGCGAGGATCGACGTCTTGTCGCGCCCGCCGGTGGCCTCCTCGCCCTTGCCGAGCGAGAGCGCCGCACCGAGGCGGACCGAACGTGCGACCTCGGCCAACGCGGCTGCGCTGACCAGTTCGGAACGATGGCGGGCCAACACTCCCTCGCTCAGATCGGGCGCGCTTCGGTACAGGTGGTCGGTCACGACCAGTCCCAGGATGGCGTCGCCGAGGAACTCGAGGCGTTCGTTGGACGGGACGGCGCCGTTCTCGGAGCACCACGATCGGTGCCGCAGCGCCAGGTCCAGCAGCGACTCGTCGGAGAACCGGTACGCGAGGCGCCTGCAGAGGTCGTCGCGAGGGCCGCCGTGAGCGTCCTCAGAGCCGTGCGATGACGTAGTCGACGGCATCCCTGACCGATTTCAGATCCTCGAGGTCCTCGTCCTCGACGCGGAACCCGGCACTGCGCTCACCGAACTCCTCCTCGATCGCCTCGACCAGTTCGATCAGCTCGAGGGAGCCGAGATGGAGGTCCTCTGCGAACGAGTCTCCCTCGTTGATCGTCGACTCGTCGATCTCAAGAATATCGGCAAGCTGGTCCTTGATCACCCGCAGCACTTCGGCTCGGTCGATCTGACCCGCTTGCGCATCGGTCTCAGCAGGCACGCATGCTCTCCTCGGTCATCAGCGGCGCTCGGGGCGCAGCGAGGTGCGGGACACTGTACCGGTCCCGGCAACGCCGGGGAGCCATGCTCACCGAACCCGCTTCAGCGGTCGTTCGGTGCTCAGTCGACGTCGATGGCCTGACGGCCGCCGTACCATCCGCAGTTGCCGCACACGATGTGAGGCAGCTTGTTCGCGTTGCAACGCGGGCAGACGCTGCGGGCGGCTGGCTTGAGGGTCCAGTTCGAGGCCCGTCGGCTACGGCTCTTCGCCTTGGAGGTCTTCTTCTTCGGAACAGCCATGGGTTGTCGCTACCGGTTCGTCACGGGTGGGGGGCGTTTCTCTCCACCGGGGTGGTTCTGAGCGGATCCCGGAGGCACTCGAGTGCGCGCACGGTCCCGAACAGAGCGGTCACTGTAGCGACTCCGGGGGGTCCGAGTCGAAGCGGAGGTCCGCGAGTGCCGCCCAGCGAGGATCCGCGGGCCGCTCCGACGGGTCGGGATCGGTCACGACGGGGAACTCCTCGGGGTCCGGACCGGGGCAGTCGGGCCGACAGAGCGGCGCGAGCGGCAGGGCGAGGACCGTGGCATCGTGCACCGCCGGGCCGAGATCGACGACATCGTCGTCGATCCGGTGGGTCTCACCCTCATCGGGTCGATCCTTGAAGACCTCGGACACCTCCACGTCGACGGCGCCCGAGGTCGGCTCGAGGCAGCGACGGCAGTCACCCTCCCACGGCACTCGCACCGTGCCGTGCACGGTGACGCCGTCGCTGAGCGACTCCATCACGACCTCGAGGTGCACCTCTCCCGGCGGTCGCACGGATGCGGTGCTCACCGCCAGTTCGCCCACCTGGACCTCGCGGTCGACGTGCTGGCGGTTGCCGGGTCGCCGACGGAGCTCCGACACGCTGAGCGGCAGCGGCGCCGGTGACCCGGGGTCGGTGGGCTGTGGAGCGCTCGCCGTCATCACTCGTCCTGGTCGAACACCGGCAGTGCGGGTGTCGCGCCGGTCGGTGGGTCCTCGCGCTCGCCGAGCTCGGACTCCTCGATGCTCGGCGCGGCCAGCCGGTTCCGGCCCGCAGCGACGGTCGTCGCGATCCGGGCCAGCACGTTCTCGAAGCTCGCCAGCTTCTGATCGCAGTAGTCCTCGGTCTCCCGGCGCATCCGTCGCGCCGAGGTCTCTGCATCCTCGACGATCTGTTGCGCGCGCAGCTCGGCGGCCTTCACCACCTCGGTGCGCTGCACCATGTTCGCCACGCGTGACTTCGCGTCAGCGATGAGGTCGTCACCGTCGCGGCGCGAACGGGCGATGAACTCCTCGCGTTCCTTCAGCAGCCAGCGGGCCGAACGCAGCTCGTCGGGCAGCCGGGTCAGGGCGTCGTCGAGGAGCTCGAGGACCTCCTCCTTGTTCACCCGGACCGAGGCGGACATCGGCATGCCCGGCGACCCGTCGATGATGTCGATCACGCGCCGGAGGATGGCGTCGCTCTCGGGCATCCGGTACTGGGCGTCGACGGGACTGCGCTCGACGCGACCAGAGCGCTCGTCGTGCTCGTCGTGGTCCCGGGGGTTCACCACGACCACCCCTCGGTGTGGGTGCGGTGCGGCAACGGTCCGGATGGATGCATGGAGTCAGACCTTCCGTTCAGCGATCGGTGAACCTGGCCGTCAGCCGGTTCGCGACCGGCGGGGGGACCATGGTCGTCACGTCGCCGCCGAAGCGGGCGACCTCTCGGATGAGTTTCGACGCCAGGAACGAGTTGCGCGAGGCGGAGGGGATGAACAGCGTGTCCATGCCGGAGATCGAACGGTTCATCTGCGCCATCTGCAGCTCCGACTCGAAGTCGGACACCGCCCGCAGGCCCTTGACGATGAAGCTCGCCCCCACCTCTCGGGCCAGGTCGACCACCAGCGAGGAGAACATGGTGACGTCGACGTTGTCGAGATGGGCCAGGGAGTCGACGATGAGCTCCTGACGCTCGTCGAGACTGAACAGGGGCTCGCCCTTCTGAGGATTGCGCATGGCGGCGACCACGACCCGGTCGAACAGCCGCGATGCCGTCTCGACGATCTCGACGTGGCCGTTGTGGATGGGATCGAAGGACCCCGGGTAGAGCACCACCGTCACGTTCGTTCCTCCGGCGTTGGTCGTCCGCGTGGGTCACGGTCCGCCTGGACGGCGACGGTGACCACCGTACCGCCGTAGCGACGCTGCCTCTGCACGAGCCGACCGGGTCCGGGATCCACCGGACGGTCGGACTCGATCACGAGGACCTTCGAGGTGAACGCCGCGAGCAGGGTCTCCCAGCGATCGAAGGCGTAGGGAGGATCTGCCACGACCAGATCGAAGTCGACCTCGGTCGATGCGAGGAACTCCAGCGCGTCGCGACGCAGCACGGTCGCTCGCTCGGCAAGGCCGGTCGCAGCCAGGTTGTGGCGCACCACGGAGATCGCTGCGGCGGAGGAGTCGACGAAGGTCACATGATCGGCGCCACGCGACAGCGCCTCGATCCCCATCGCACCGGAGCCGGAGAAGAGGTCCAAAACCCGCACGCCCGCCACGGCGCCGACCGAGCCCAAGGCGTTGAACGTGGCCTCCCGTACGCGGTCGGTGGTCGGTCGGATTGCGTCGCCCCGAGGTGTCAGGAGCGGCCGGCCCCGGGCAGAGCCCGATACGACCCGCATCAGTGCGTCGGCTCCACCCCTGCATCCTAGATCGGCGCCGGACCTCCTACGCTGCGTCGGGTGAGCGACTCCCCCACCACGGAGGGCGACACGGACGGCTCCCGGGGCCGCTCCGGCACCGGCCACACCGACCCCGCCCGTATGAGCGCGATACGCGCCCGCCGTCGACTCAGCGTCGCGACAGGGGTCGTGTTCGGGCTGGTCCCGGTCCTCTGGGTCGTCGAACTGACCGGACCCGAGTGGCTCAACATGGCTCTGCGGGTGCTGTGGGTCGTCCTGGCACTCGGCGCAGTCGTGTTCGGACTGCGCGACATCGCCGCTGGGCGACGGGGCCCGAAGGTCACCGGGACCCGACGCTAGGGTCGCCAGAGTGCATCGCTCCCCCATCCGCAGCCGGTCTCGCCATCTCCCGTCCTTCCGCCGTCCGTCCTTACGCCGCCCGCTCGCAGTGCTCCTCGCGCTCGCCATCGTCGCCATAACGGCGGCGTGTGGGAGCGAGTCAACGGATCCGTCCGACACGACCGAGCCGGCTTCGCAGTTCGGCAGTTCGATGGGAACCCAGTCGGGGACGGTGGCCGATGTGGCGGCCCTGGGCGACGGACCCGGGGCGGATGAGGTGTGGACGGTCCCCGTCGGCGTCAGCATCTGTGGCCGGTTCGTCGATGTGCCCGCCGGCGGTCAGGTCGACGGGGTCACCTCGGATGGAGCGTTCGCCCTCGTGAGCGACCCCGGCGGCGGCACAACGCCCACCATCGGTGCGTTCGCCGAGGCCGCCGGCGTTGATCTGGGCGCCGGCCGGGTCAGCATTCCCCAGGGAGTGGTTCCTCCCGAGCTGGACAACACCGACCCTCCCACCCCGGTCGCCGGCGCGACCTTCGCGAGTGGCGACATGTGCGGTGACGTGACCGGCGAGGTGCAGGTCTGGGTGTACTCAGGGGACGCCCGCCGCAGCGGCGACGGCATCCTCGTGCTCACCCAGAACCTCGGCAATGTCCCCTTCTCGGACCCCGAGATGGCCGTGGTGATCGCGTTCACCCCCGAGTCCTCGCTGCCGACCCTTCCACCATCGGCCTCGACCCTCTGACCTCGTCGCCCACGACGACATGCACTGGTCAAAAATGAACTGATCAGGACTTGAACAGGTACTCCCGCTCGTCGTCGTCGAGCACCATCCGGACCTCCTCGACCAGGTCCGGGTGCGCAGCCATGCCGGTGCCGTCCCCCACCAACTCGATGGCGACCTCACGGGCGCGCTCGACCCATTCACGGTCACGTCGCAGCGACGCGAGGGTGAGGTCGTTGCGACCCTTCTGACGCCGACCCAACACGGTCCCCTCGCCGCGCAGGTCCAGATCCACCTCGGCGAGTTCGAACCCATCAGTGGTGCGCACCATCGCCTCGAGCCGGGCCTCACCGTCGGGGCTCGGCTCACCGGTCGCGACGAGCACGCACTCACTCGCCGCGTCACCGCGACCGACGCGCCCCCGCAGCTGGTGCAGCTGTGCGATGCCGAAACGGTCCGCGTCGAGGATCACCATCACCGTCGCCTCGGGCACATCCACGCCGACCTCGATCACGGTGGTCGCTACCAGTACATCGATCTCGCCCGAGCGGAACCCGTCCATCACCGACTGTTTCTCCTCCGCCGGCACGCGTCCGTGCAGCAGCCCCAGACGCAGCGTCGACAGCTCGCCGGCGGACAGCTGCTCGAAGGTCTCCTCGGCGGAGGCGACCTCGAGCTTGTCGGACTCCTCGATGAGCGGGCACACGACGTAGGCCCGGTGACCTGCGGCGACCTGGTCGCGCACCGACTGCCATGCGCCGGCCTCCTGGTCGGCGTCCCGGGCCCACCTTGTCCGGATCGGGGTCCGACCCGGCGGCAGCTCGTCGAGCACCGACACGTCGAGGTCGCCGTAGACGGTCATCGCCGCAGTGCGCGGGATCGGCGTCGCGGTCATGACCAAGAGGTCGGGCACGCCGGCGCCGCCACCGGAGCCGCGTAGCGCTGCTCGCTGTTCGACCCCGAAGCGGTGCTGCTCGTCGACGACCGCGACTCCGAGGGAGTGGAACTCAACGCCCTCGGAGATGAGCGCGTGGGTCCCGATCACCAGATCGATCGTGCCGTCGGCCATGCCGGCCGACACCCGCCGGCGCTCGGCCGCTCGGGTGCGGTTGGTCAACAACGCCACCTGCAGAGGTCGCTCACCCAGCAGTGAGCCCGACTCGAGCACCACCAGCCCCTGGAGCAGCGCACGCACCGAGGATGCGTGCTGCTCGGCCAGCACCTCGGTGGGCGCCATCAGCACGCCCTGGTGCCCACCTTGGACCGCCGCCAGCAACGCAGCGACGGCGACGACGGTCTTGCCGGCGCCGACGTCACCCTGCAGCAACCGGTGCATCGGCACCGGCGCGGCCAGATCTGCAGTGATCTCGTCGATGACGCGCCGTTGCGCGCCCGTGAGTTCGTACGGCAAGGAGGAGAGGAAACGTTGCAGGACACCGGCGGCAGGGCCGGACCGGTCGTCCACCACGTGCTCGATGCCCGAGCGGGAAAGTTCCAGGTCGGCCTTGCGCTGCACCAGCGCGAGCTGGAGCCGGAGCAGTTCGTCGAAGACCAGCCGTCGGCGGGCGACCATCATGTGCGCCATCGACTCCGGAGCGTGGATCCCGGCGTACGCAGCGTCCCGGGCGACGAGTTCGAGCCGGGCCAGCACCGCGGCCGGCACCGGGTCGCCCAGCCCGCGTCCTGCGCAACGACGCAGGACCTGCGAGACCCAATCGGCGATGTCCCACGTCGAGAGCCGGGACTTCTCGGTGAGCGGATAGATCGCGACGATCTTCCCGGTGCGGTTGCCGATCATGTCCACCACAGGGTTGGTCATCTGACGCACCCCGTTGAAGGTCTCGACCTTGCCGAACACCGCGACCTGCGCGCCGGTGCTGCCCAACTGACGTTCGCGCCAGGGCTGGTTGAAGAAGGTGCAGCGCAATGAACCCGTGTCGTCGCTCAGTTGGGCGGTGACCATCACCTTGCCGCCACGCACTCGGCGGGAGCTCACCGAGGTGACCGAGCCGATGACGAGCGCCTCCTCGCCCGGTGCCAGGTCAGCGACCCTGGCCTCCCGGGTACGGTCGACGTAGCGGCGGGGGTAGTGCGTCAGGAGCCCGTACAAGTCGTCCACGCCCAACTCGTGGAGCCCTTGGAGCTTACGGGGACCGACCCCGCTGAGACGGGCGAGCTCCATGGAGGCGAGGTCGGCAAGGGTGATCGGCGGTTGCGGCGGCCTGTCAGCAGCGGGCGAACCCGCCGCCGGTCCCGTTCCGTTCACGGAGCGCTGCCGGCGGGGTCGGCCAGCCCCAGGTGCAGGTCGCGGGGCCGACCCACCTCGAACACCGCTTCGACCGCTGCACCGGGCAGGACGGTCAACAGCTCGCCACGCCAGCTGGCACCCGACCCGGAGAACTCCACCAGCTCGCCCAGTTGGTGCCAGGTCGACTCGAGCCAGTTCGCGTCCTCGAGGCCACTTCCTTCGTGCGGCTCGATCCGGCACGCGACGCGGTAACGATGCGC